>Ga0163149_10000128_pt1 | contig 95364 bp, 77 predicted proteins | sample OliLakLV19MP5G1_FD_148604 | JGI IMG/M metagenome (GOLD analysis project Ga0163149, IMG submission 148604) | Freshwater microbial mat bacterial communities from Lake Vanda, McMurdo Dry Valleys, Antarctica - Oligotrophic Lake LV.19.MP5.G1 | ecosystem: Environmental > Aquatic > Freshwater > Lake >...
AAATGACCCCAATGACCCCAATGACCCCAATGACCCCAATGACCCAATGACCCCAATGACCCAATGACCCCAATGACCTAATGACCTAACGACGTTTTACACTCATGTCTGATCTCCTCATCAAATTCATCAAATTTGGCATTGTAGGCGTGTCGGGGGTAGTAGTTGATTTTGGCGTAACCTGGCTTTTAAAAGAGCAGCTCCGCCTAAACAAATACATCGCCAATAGCGCGGGATTCGCTTGCGCGGTAGTGAGTAACTATCTCCTAAACCGGCTCTGGACCTTTCATAGCGCGGATCCTCATGTTGGGATTCAGTTTGCTAAGTTTACGGTAGTGGCGCTCATCGGTTTGGGGATGAACAACGCTATCATCTACTTCCTCACCGAACGGCGAAACGTGAAGTTTTACCCCGCCAAACTCGTGGCCACGGGTGTGGTGATGCTCTGGAATTTTGGGGCGAATTACTTGTTTACGTTTAAGTAGATTGGGATTTTTGATATGTCGCCCCGGAACTCCGTTCCGGGGCGACATATTTTTTCCCGGAACGGAGTTCCGGGACGGCACATTTCCCGGAACGGAGTTCCGGGACGGCACATTTCCCGGAACGGAGTTCCGGGATACATTTAATAAGCAAAAATCATCTGTCGCGCATCCACCGTTTTCCCACCTATTATCAACGCATAAGCAAATGTCCCGCGTACGCCATAGCCGTGTGTGTAAAGCACTTCGTTCATTCCTTGCTGCAACGAAACTGGGATGTTTTGAATGATTTTTCCTTGAAAATCACTTATTTGTATAAACGCCAACTGGGTTGCGGGCGGAAGTTCATTCGCCCAAAAAGAAATCCAGGTAGCCTCGTCGAATGGGTTGGGGCGGTTTTGGAACAGCCGGAAATTGGGTTCAGTCTCGCTGCTGCCCGGATCCTCGGTGCCCGAAAGCGTCGCAATCTTTTCAACCGAAAATAGACTTTCAGCCCCCCATGCATCCACGCCTGCTACGCTGACATACACAGGGCCACTTGGATTGCATGACAACTCATCTGAAAACGCGGGCGAAAGAGTAAAAACAGTATCCCAATCGTTGCTGATGCTGCGTACTGCAATGCGAATGGTGTGCGTGTCAACAGGTGAATCGAACGTTACCGTCAATTGGCTCCCCAATCGCTTGGCGGTGAAATTGGGCGGTAAGGCTACTCCCCTTGCCGCGATTGCGAGCGCGTTGCCATTGATGAGCGCATTGCGGGCGAGGTAATTGAAGTCCACAAAAAACGAATCCACCGTACCATTTCCATCCGTGTCGGCACCCAGTATATCTTCGGAAGTGTGTTGACGGTCGTCGTAGCCAGGGGCATTGCTGGCATCGCCATGTTCATTGGCTGAAGTAAAGCGCATGGCAGGATAACCGTGCTCGCGGAACGGGATATGGTCACCGCCTCGTCCGGTACGGTCTTCGGGACTCATGATGCGAATGTTCATTGGTACCTCGGCAAAAGAAAGGAGGTTTTCCTGGTATTGAAGTTTGTTGAAGCGGGCCAGTTGTTTGTGTTTTGAATTGAAACTTCCTGAAGAAAAAAGCCGCACACTAGTGGAATCAACATCATTCAACCCCGGGCAAGAAGGCGGTGAGGAGGTTTCGCCACAAAGAATACCACCGATCACGTCGTTGTTCAAAACGGCGTGGAGCGGGATGTTTTTTTGTTGCAAATAATCCGCGAATGCCTCTGCGCCCAGCAAACCTTGCTCCTCAGCAATGGTGACGAGAAAAATGACCGTATTAGGAAATTGGTAGCGCGACATTACGCGGGCAAGTTCGAGCACAAGGGCCGTGCCGGTGGCATTGTCTTCCACGCCTTCTGCGAGGCAAGCCACGTCGCAAAGCACATCGCAACGGCTGTCAATATGCCCTTCCACCAGTACCACGCCGCTGCTCGGATTACTGCCGGGCAATACGGCGAAAATGTTTCGGTGTTGATTTACGCCGCAAATGGCAAGGTCGAACTGGAGATAGGAGGGTATGAGCCTGCCATCGTTGGCTGTGCTGAATTCCGCAAATTTCTGGTGCGTCCATCGCCTTGCCGCGCCTATGCCGGTGATGGATGAAAGCGTGTCGCTGCCAGAGTTGCGGGTGCCAAATTCGCTGAGCCGAATGATATAGGCTTTGAGGCTGTCTGGGGAGATATTGGCCTGCATTTGGGCGGCCAGTTCGGTGGGCAGTAGCGGGGTGGAATTTGCAGGAGCGTAATCAGCGGGGTTGTAATTGCCCAACAAGATTTGCTCGGCCAGGGGCGTGGTGGAGAGGATGTTGGTTTGAGCGAGGGCGAACGCGAGTTGGAAGATCGCAGCAGTGAGGAGGAGAAGTTTTTTCATGGCCAGCTGATTGATTTTGACAGAATATTTTTTTGACAGGATTTACAGGATGAACAGGATGTGTGACGTCGAATTGACGGCGTAGCCGACATATCCTGTTCATCCTGTAAATCCTGTCAAAATTGAACCGTGTTATCATTGGTTGAACATCCATCCAACAAACAACATTATTTTCTGACAAAATTAGTCATTGTCTCAAAGAATGTCTGACAGAAAGCACTTGCACGATATTTTTGGCTCAAATTTTCCAATCACATGAAACACAACTACCTCGCTGCGCTTTGCTTTTTTTGTTTATTCCTATCTGAAAACACCCTTTCGCAAAATCCTGCTCCCCACTGTGAGACAGATTATTGGCGGGAAAAAACCTTGCAAGACCCTGTTTTTTTTCAAAAAAACCTCGAATTCGAACAGGGAATCCTTGAAGTTTTTGAAAAGAAAAAAACCTCCTCCGGCCAGCCGGAAATGGCAAAAACAATCCCTGTGGTCCTGCACATCATCCACGACGGCGGGGCGGAAAACCTCAGCGACGCACAAGCCCAACAAGCCATCACCTGGCTCAACCAAGCCCTCGCCAACCAAGGCTACTTCGACCGTGGCAGCGGCGCGGACTGTGGCGTCCAACTTTGCTTTGCCCAGCGAACCCCCGACGGACAGCCCACCAACGGCATCACCCGCGATCAAAGCCCATTCACCGTCATGCAAATGGAAACGCAGGACCAACAGGTCAAAAACCTAAACCGTTGGAAACCCAAGGATTATGTGAATATCTGGCTCGTTCGCAACATTTGCTCCAGTACCTACGGTTGCAACGTTTATGGATATTCCACTTATCCTTTTTCACACGGGTCCAACTCGGATGGCATCATCATCGAAGCCGGCTTTTTGACAGAACCTGAAAAAGTGAGTGGGCTTGCGCACGAGCTGGGCCATTACCTCGGCCTTTACCACACGTTTGAAGGCGGCTGCACGAACAACAATTGCCTGACCCAAGGCGACCGCATCTGCGACACCCCGCCCGACCAGAGCACTGCGTCCATGCCTTGTGGTGAAACACTGAGTTCCTGCTCCACTGATACGCAATCGGGGCCATTCAGCACGGATCAGCCGGACATGAACTGGAATTTCATGGACTATGGAATCCTATCTTGTTTTCACGATTATACCCCCGATCAAGCAACCCGGATGAACGCCACGCTGGATGGTGTGCGGAAAAGTCTGTTGGAATCTAAGGGTTGTTTGCCGCCTTGCCCAGCTTCCACTATTGCAGCGTTCACCGCCAGCGCAATGACGGTGACTGTGGGTGAAACGGTAAACTTCAGCAATACCAGCCAAAACGCTGGCTCCTACCTATGGACGCTGAACGGCATTTCGTTTGGAACGCAACCCAACGCGGCCTACACGTTTACGATGCCAGGGACTTACACCGTAGTATTGAAAGCACAGCCCTCGAATAGCACCCTTTGTGAACCGGATGATGTTCAATTGACCATTCAAGTGTATTGTTCCGTGACGGCTTCTTTTACAGTAAGCGATCCATCACCCGATGAAAATGAGACAATTACCCTGACCAATACGAGCCAAAACGCGACGCAAACGGAGTGGTTCGTGAACGGGGTAAGCCAGGGTGCTTCGCTTGACACGCTCAGTTTCAGTAATGCTGGCGATTATCAGATACAATTGATTGCGACGAATGGCCCATGCGAGTCGAGCGCGATTGTGGATGTTCAGGTGCTGGCGATTTGCGATGAAGAGAATCGGCTTTTTCAAATGGTATATCAGGAAAATCCCTTGGGATGGACCGAAGGCAGAGGAGTGACCATTTTGGAAGATGGCAACTTGTTATCCATGTACCAAACTAGGAGCTCAAATGGGCAAATATCCATAAACCTGGTCAAAATGACCCCAGCCGGGCAACATCTATGGGCAAAGCGCTTAGGTGACAGTTTAGAGATGGTTGAAACCCTTGGGGGCTTGGCTGCAACCAGTGATGGCGGGTTTGCAATAACATTTTATGGAGGAGATTCCATTAATAACACCAGAATTGGAAAATTTTCGAGCGATGGCAATTTGCTTTGGTTGCGGCAATTTATTGGAGTAGTGTTCTTGCGCGATCTGGTCTCAAGTCCCGATGGAAAAATTACAGTTTGCGGGAGTGGGCATTCCCAAAATGAAACCAGTGCTTTATTTGTTCAATTTGATGCCAATGGTAGTCTCCAATGGGTAAGAGAATATAAAGCTTTTGGATTGATCGGCGCTAATGCTATCGCAGGATTGCCCGATGGCGGTTTTATTGCTGTTGGGGCCAGTTTATTTCGCTTATCTGCTACCGGAGATTTGATTTGGCAACGCCACATTGATGCTCAATTATCGGATGTAATAGCATTAGAAAATGGTGAATTTGTTGCCTGTGGAAAACGAATCTTCATAGAAGGCGCATTCGTGAAATTCTCCTCAGATGGCTACCCCATCCTGTCTTCAACGTATTACAACAACAACGGCAGTGGAGTAAATTTTACCGCTATGATTAAAGATGCAGAAAACGGGTTTGCATTAACTACCAATTCTAATACCAGTAGCTCAGACATGATCGTCAGCCTGGATTCAGTTGGAAATGTTAGTTGGGCCCACAGATCTAGCACATTAGGTGGAAGCTATCATGGTTTAGCAAAATTCAAGGATATTGGTTATGTGGTGACGGGGACAATTTTTAGCTTCTCCCCCGTTGCAAGGGGTTGGATTTCAAAAACTGACCGAAAAGGCAGAATTGGCGATTGCCCAAACATGCAAATTTCCATAGAGGTGATTAAAGACACTGATTTAGCGACCATAGATGGCATAATTATGGAATTGCCTCCCCGCCAATTAGTAGATGCTTCAATCGTTGTTTATAATTGGCCTGTAACACCCGATACCCTTTGCGCTTTTGGATGCGCCACGCCAGTCGAAATCTGCAACAACAACCTCGACGACGACGGCGACGGCCTCTTCGACTGCCTTGATTCGGATTGCGCTTGCACGGAGGATCAATGCTCCCCGAAACAGGCCAATCTTTGGTACTTTGGCTTTAATGCAGGCCTGGATTTCAGCACTGACCCGCCCAAAGTGCTTTCAGATGGGAAGTCTTTCACCAACAACATTAGTTCCACCATGTGCGACACGAAGGGCAATCTCTTGTTCTATACAGACGGACATGTGGTGTTTAACCGGTTTCACCAACCCATGCCAAATGGGCACATAATGTTCGGAGGAGAATCCATCATAATTCCCCATCCTGGAGACCCCGGTGTGTATTACCTGGCGTTGGCATCAGAATTCAACGGGATTCGAATCCATACCGTTGACATGAGTTTGGATGATGGGCGAGGAGACCTTTTGGGACCCATTTTTGGGGGAGTGAGTGCATTTGGATTGGCCGTAACGAAGGCCTGTTCTTTCAATGGGTACTGGCTGCTAGCATGGTTTCCGAGCACATTTGCGCCTAAAGTTTTTTTGACAATGAAAATTGACGAAAATGGCCTGGATCCTGCGTTTTACTTTAGTGCTGTTGGGCAAGCAATGGATTTAGTTCGCAATTTAAAAATCTCACCAGATGGAAAACGGGTGGCTTGTTCGTACCAAACTGCTGGCAAATACTATTTGTCAATCTATGATTTTGACCCCTACAACACGGGGACCGTTTCCAACCCGCGTGTTTTGAACATTAACCCGGCGCCCAGCTGGCTTTCCGGGGCTGAATTTTCACCCAATAGCCGTTACTTATATGCTTCAGGGAATTTTGCAGACAATGCCAAAGTGTTGCAATTTGACCTGGAGGCCGGAGATGTGAATGCCATCAGCAATTCTAAGACGGCCCTGTATAGCCAATTGAGTTCTTCTTCTGGAGGAGTCCCACAACTTGCGCCAAATGGCAAGATTTATCTGCACATCCAGGAGCTTACGCCGTCCCCTTTTCTGGATGTGATCCATTCCCCCAACAGCCCCGGCACTGCCTGCCAATACCAAAACAAAGGCTTTGATCTTGGCCCCTCTGGGGAGGCAGGGGGAGGACTTTGCAACGCCATTTCAAGCTATCTCAACGCAGCGCACATCGCATTTCCCCAAACTGCTCCTGACACGATTTGCCAATTAAATTGGCCCATTTTTTATCAAATACCAAATGTGCAGTGCAAGGTGGACTCCATCACCTGGCAAACAGAAAACCTGTCCGCCCAAATTCTGCCTAACTATCAGTACGCCACCATACGGTACCTCACGCCCGGTTCTGGTCGGCTCATCGTGACTGCGCACACGCCATGCGGCACTGCTTCCGATACCCTTGAAGTGCTGGTAGTCGCGCCACTCAACAAAACCCTCGAGCTCGGCCCTGATCTGGTGGTATGCGACAACGGCGTGTTTTCTTTCAACGCCGGGAGCGGATTCGCCCGATACCAGTGGAGCGACGGTACTGCCGATTCAACGGCCACTACCCTATTCCCCGGAAAATACTGGGTGAATGCGTGGGACCTCTGTGGAAATCTCCAAACGGACACTATTACCGTCAGCATCGCTCCCAACTCCGTGCTCGACCTTGGTGCCGACCTGCCCCAACAATGTTCTGGCACTTCCACCAATTACCAGCGCCCGGCTAATTTCGATTCCTGGCAATGGTCGCCCGACGATTTTCTCAGTTGTGCAGATTGTGCCAGCGTAACGGTCTCGCCAGCAGAAAGTGCCCGCTGGGTAATAATAGGGCAAACCCCAGAAGGCTGCATTTCGGTGGATACGCTGCGTGCAACCATCCGCGACACCTTGCTTTTCAGCCGCGACACAAGCGTTTGTGTGGGGCAAATGCTGACTTTTTTGGGGGCAATTTTACCCGCCGACACCACGGCACAATTTTTCCTGCCGGCCCCCGGATTCGGCTGCGATACCATCCTGACGGTGAATATTTTAGGCATTGACAATGCCGCTTCCGAACTAAACACGACCATTTGTGCCAATGCTTTTTTTGAGTACAACGGCACGATGCTGCCCGCCGACACCGTAGCGATTTTCCATTTGCCCAGTTCGTTTGCCTGCGATTCGGTCGTTACTGTCACGGTCAATTCGTACCCGCCCATGAGCCTGGTTTTGCCGATGGACACTACTATCCGTATCGGTGCATCGGTGCTTCTGGAAGCGGAGCTGATAGGGACAGGCACGCCCGATTTTGTATGGTCGCCCACCGATGGATTGAGTTGCACCGTGTGTCTCACCCCGCTCGCCAATCCCCTGGATACCATCACCTACACCCTTTCCGTAACCGACCTGAATGGTTGCACGGCTCAAGAAAGCGTCACAATCCGGGTCAACGAGGAGTGCCGGGTGCGGGTCCCAAACGCATTTACGCCCAACAGGGACGGTTCCAATGATCTCTTCCGACCTATTTCCGACCCTTGTGTGCGCACGATAAGGCTTTGGAAAATCCTGAACCGTTGGGGAGAATCTGTTTTCACGCAGATCAATTTCCCCGCTTCGGACCCTGCACTAGGTTGGGACGGGAATTGGGAGGGCAAACCACACCCATCCGACGTGCTGATTTGGGTGGCCGAGTTTGAATATTACGACGGGAGGAGGGAATCGAAAAGGGGGGAGCTGACGTTGTTGCGATAGGGCAAGGTTGTTGCTCAAGCGGGTGAAATGGAAGCCCCCACAAATCAGGGATAAAGCCCCGCTTCCATGAGTGCCTGCCGAAGAATGATCCGATCCGGCGCATTGAAAGTAAAAGGATATCGTGCTTAAGCACAACTTTTTATGCCCCAAAAACACCAAGAGCCGCACACATCTCTGCAAGCGGCCCTCAGCGTAAGTGCTTTTGTGTTTACGGGCGAGGTAAAGACTTGACAACTTTTAAAAAGTTGTCAAATCCTTATGTCCCCAAAAATTACGGCAACAACACCCTGTCAATGGCATGTACCACGCCGTTAGTGCCTTGCACATCCGTGATTATGATGTTCGTCGTGCGGTTTTTCGCGTCTACGATTTTTGCGCCGCCAGTCAGATTGATGGTAAATTTACCCGTTCCATAGGTGGTCACTTCTTGACCGTTGGTCAATTGTGATGCCAGTACATTGGCGCCCGACACCACATGGTATTGAAGCACTGCATTGAGCGTAGCGTCGTCCACTTGATCAAGGCTGGTAAGGCCTAGTTCGGTCAGGAGTGCGGCAAAGGCTGCATTGGTGGGTGCAAAAACCGTGAACGGGCCAGCACCTGAAAGAAGCCCCACATAATCAACACCGAGGCTCGGGCGGGTAAGCGCAGCCACAAGGATTGAAAAATTCGGGTTGTTTAGCGCGTGATTCACTACGGTCGGAAGCCCGATCACTTTGTCCACGATGTGTACCACACCGTTGGATGTGAGCACGTCGGCAGTGGTCACTTTTACGTTTTTGTTGATGCTCACGCCACTGGAGTTGCTTTGAGCGAGGATGCTGAGATTGCTGGTGCCGAAAGTGGCAAGCGTTTTCACATAGCCTTCCGTTGGGACGGCTGCTGCGCGGATTTCGCTGCTTACCACATGGTTTAGCAAAACTTGCTGCAATACAGGTACTGGCACATCTTCCAGCGTCGCGAAACCGTTTTCCGAAAGGAATGTGCTAAACGCAGCATTGGTTGGGGCAAACACGGTGAAGGGGCCTGGGGCATTGAGCGCATCCACCAAACCTGCACGGCTCAACGCAGCCACGAGGGAAGAAAGATCGCTAGTGGCCTGAGCCGTTTCTACAATGTTTTTGGGCGCTGGAGTGTTGTCATCATCTTCGCCACAGGCGGTGAAAACAAAGCTTGCACTAAGCGCGAGGAACAATCCAAAAAACAAATTTTTCATAGTTTGTGTGAAAATTGGTGAGTGTAATGGTTAGTTTGAAAAAGAAAGCAGAACCCATATGCGTCAGTATTGTTTAATTTATTTAAGATTATTATTCAAAAAGATTAAACAAAAATTTCGAAATGCCTAATTTTAGCATTTTCGCGTTTAAACCTCACAGGTTTAAAAACCTACGCGGTTTAAAATGCGAAATAAGCGGACTAAGGCATTATAAATCCATGTCTCAACCGCGTTCCATTTTTACCTTTGCACACTTTTTCTCTATTCTCCAACACAAATCACCTAATGAAGCCCTCCAAATCACCAAATCACCACCTAAACAAATAACCACCATCCATGACTGACGCAATATTTAACGTCCCCTACCCTGTCAACGAACCGATCTGGAACTACGCCCCCGGCTCTCCCGAAAAACTCGCCCTGAAAAAAGCCCTTGCCGAAGCAAAAGCCGCGCAAAAAGACGTGCCGATGTACATAGGCGGCAAGCACGTTTTTTCCGACGAGAAAAAAGCTATGCACCCGCCGCACGAGCGCAACCATGTGCTGGGACAATATTCAAAAGGCAATGCGAAGCATGTACAGGCGGCCATAGATGCAGCCCTTGCTGCAAAACCAGCCTGGGAAGCAATGCCTTGGCAGGAACGCGCCGCTATTTTCCTACGCGCAGCCGACTTGCTCACCGGGCCATACCGCGCTAAAATGAGCGCAGCGACCATGCTCTGCCAAAGCAAAAACGCCTATCAGGCCGAGATTGACTGTATCTGCGAACTGGCAGATTTCTGGCGATATAACGTGTATTTCATGCAGGAAATCTACAAACAGCAGCCGCTCAGCACCCGAAATGTGTGGAACCGCACGGACTGGCGACCGCTCGAAGGCTTTGTTTTCGCCCTCACACCGTTCAACTTCACGGCCATTGCTGGCAATTTGCCCACTGCCCCGGCCATGCTCGGCAACGTGGCAGTCTGGAAACCTGCCGAATCGCAGATTTACTCTGCTTCGGTCATTATGGAAATATTGGAAGAAGCCGGTTTGCCTGCCGGAGTCATCAACCTCGTGTATGTGAGCGGACCAGTCGTAGGAGAAGTGGTGTTCAAGCACCCCAGTTTTGCGGGCATTCACTTCACGGGGAGCACAGGCGTTTTTCAACAAATTTGGAAAACGTTAGGGGAGAATATTGCCAATTATCACGCCTACCCGCGCATCGTGGGCGAAACGGGCGGCAAGGATTTTGTCATGGTACATAATTCAGCCGACCCCAAAGCGGTAGCCGTGGCACTGGGCAGAGGCGCGTTTGAATATCAAGGCCAAAAATGCTCTGCTGCATCCCGTGCATACGTACCTAAAAGCACTTGGGCTGAAGTGCACGACCATTTGGTGGCCGATTTGAAAAGTATGCAAATGGGCTCAACCGAGGATTTTCGCAATTTTGTCAACGCGGTGATTGACGAAAAGGCATTTGATAAAATCTCCAACTATATCGTCGAAGCGAAGAAGTCAGACAAGGTGAAAGTAATCGCTGGCGGCAATTTCGACAAGTCAAAAGGCTACTTCATCGAACCGACCGTGCTGGAGGTTTCTGACCCGATGTACGTCACGATGTGCGAGGAAATTTTTGGCCCGGTGCTAACGATCTATGTGTACGAGGACAAGGACTATTCCAAGACCCTGGACCTGTTGAACGCAACGTCTCCTTACGCGCTCACGGGGGCTATTTTTGCCAACGACCGCGCAGCCCTCGCTCTCGCCAACGACAAACTCCGCCATGCTGCGGGCAATTATTACATCAATGACAAACCCACGGGCGCAGTAGTAGGCCAACAGCCTTTTGGCGGCGGTCGCGCTTCCGGCACGAACGACAAGGCTGGCTCGATGATTAATCTTTACCGCTGGCTGTCGCCTCGTACTTTGAAAGAGAATATGGTGCCGCCGACGGATTATAGGTATCCGTTTTTAGGGGAGGAGTGAAAAAAGAGGTGACATCTCCTCCTTCGTCGGAGGTGTCACCTCTTTTTTCCCTACATCGCGTTTCGCCAAACCAATTCCAGTAACAACGTAGCCATGTAGATGCCGCCCCAAAGCGTCAGCCAACGGAACATCTTGCCCAGCCGCTCTGTGCCTTCGAGCAGTGCATCGTCATCGGTTTCGCTGGAGCGCAAAAGCCGCCATGCCTTGTGGCCTTCTAAAATGCCCATGGCAAAACAATAAATAATGGCGGAAGTGCTAAGCATATCGAATACCCTGAAAAGGTTGCCGCCTTCCAAGAGATAGAAGTCGCCCTGTCTCTGTGACCAAGACCAGAATATTAAATAAAGTGAACGCAATGAAACGGATATGCCAACGATGAGGCATAACACCATCAAGGGCATACCGATTTTGGAGGAGCGGCGCAATTGCTCCAACAACCTGTCTGTGAGCCAGAGGCCCTGGTTTTCAACAGTTTCGTGAACTGTCTTGTTTTCAGAATTTTCCATAACTATTTGTACCTAAACCTCGCAGGTTTTTGAAACCTTCGAGGTTTTAGAGAAAAGCATTTTACTCGGATTGAAGGGGTATTTCATAACTGCTGTCGTGTTCCTCCATAATTTGAATGATGCTCGCCCACTCTACAGTGGATGACCACAACCAAAGGGCAGCCATAAATAAGGCCAAAAGCAAAAAGAGGTGTAAATGCCGGAAGGCTTTTTCAAGCAACAATTGGCCCCGGCCAACCAGCGCACGTTCCAAATCCTGGCCGAAACGGAAACTAAAATATCCCATCGCCAGCATAGGGGAATAAAATAACAAGACACTTATATGGATCTTCGCACTTTGATATGCAGCCGTTCCTGATGCTAAAATGTCCAGGCGCATATAAACCATCCAGCCATAATAGGCCAAAATAACATAGGCAAAGCGTTTGGCCCAGGGCGCGATTTCTGCCCAATAATCCTCCATCCATTGACCGGCAGGTCGTTCGTCTTCAGCAGGGTTGAAGTCTGTTGGGGCATCTAGGGGGGTATTTGTCATGGCGTTAATTTTGGGTAAACGTAAGCATTCTTAGGATAGCAAGGAATTTCAGACGCTTTTTAATCGTTACAAGTCTGCTTTCCTTACCTTCTTTTCATTCTATTGTTTTAAATCCTTCAATTGACTTGCTTTCTGGTTCTCAGGGCTTCCATGTATTTTTTATCATTGCCATAACTGCCATATTCATTCTCTATCTGTACCATTATTATTGGCCCTTTGGTGCATTGCAAGTAATAGCTTTTTCATAAACCTAAATACCAAAGCTGGTTATTCCATAAATTGGTTTGGGTGGAACACGGATTGCACGGATTAGACACAGATTTTCACAGATTTCTATATTGACCGGACAAAATCCTTTGTATCCGTGTCTAATCCGTGCAATCCGTGTTCCACCCTAACTCGTTGCGTTTACTTCCACCACTACCTTACCAACCGTTTTCCCAGTCTGAAACAACCGCAGCGCATCCGGCAATTTATCAAACGAAAAAACATGTCCCACGTGCGGGGGCGCGAGGCGGAGGGTTTCCAACTCAACCAGCAAACCACGAAGCAATTCAGCGTTTTCATACAGCCAAATTAGATTGAAGCCCAACACGGCGCGATTGGTTTCAACCATGCGCTGCGGGTCCACTTTTGGTCGGGTAAAAAAGTGCCACAGGAGGTGAATCTTGTTCGGACGATCGCTGGCGGTTGCATAGCGAGCAGAACCAAATACTACCGCCCGGCCCATCGGCGCCAGCCTTGAAAATGGAATGCTGAAAAATGGGCCACCCACGCTGTCCATCAGCAAATGAAGTGGCCGGTCGCCCAATGCGACCTTGAGTTGCTCCTTAAAATCCTTCCCACGCACGATAACACAATCGTAGCCTTCCGACTTTGCAAAATCTACTTTAGCCGCCGTGCCCACCGTGCCAATGGCAAAACAACCGTACGCTTTGGCGATCTTCAAAGCCTGCAAGCCAACACCCCCTACTGCGCTGTGAATCAGTACGTTTTGCCCTTGCTGCATTGCGCCCAACCTCGCCATACCGTAGTATGCAGTAAGTGTTTGTACGAGGTAAGCCGCACCTGTGTTGAAATCCCAATCCGCTGGCAGCGGAATGGCATATCGAGCATCAATATTCAAGTGGGTGGTGTACGCGCCAAAGCGTGTCACACCCATTATTCGGTCGCCGGGACGGAGATGCGTGATGCCTTCGCCCACGGATTCGATGATGCCCGAATACTCCAGGCCGGGTGTGAATTCGCCTTTGGGCGTGGCTCCATAAAGCCCCCAAATAGCAAATACGTCCGCGAAATTTAGGCCGATTGCGCGTACGGCTATCTGGACTTCGCCGGGTGCGGGTGCTGCCAGATCAAAGTTTTGGAGTTTAAGGTCGGCAAGGGTGCCCGCGTGTAGGGAGTATTTTTGGAATGTGGCCAATGTGAAAAATTGTGGTTAATGTGATCCCACCTACGTTTTGACTTCGGCAGGTAAAAATGTAATCAATTTGATCAATGGCCAACTGCCATTGGGGGGCAAAATTCGTGAAGTTCCAACAGATGGAGCGTGCTTTCAAAAACCTCGTCAATCGGGGCGGAAATACTCACCGGCTCGTTCGTGTACGGGTGATGGAACGACAGCAACATGCTGTGCAAGAACATTCTGTGCAGGTCGAATACATCCCGAAAATAGCTGTTATGCTTCACGTCGCCATGACGTTTGTCGCCAATAACGGGGTAGTTGAGGTGGGCAAAATGTTTGCGTATTTGGTGGCGGCGGCCCGTTTCCAGTTGCGCTTCTATAAGCGAAAATCGCGCAGTTTTATGGCGCAACCCGATGGGGTGGTCTATTTCTGAGGTGCCAAGGCGAACATAATGGGTAATGGCTTGGAGTCGTCCCCTGCCGGAATCGGGGTCGTCGAGTGCATAGTCAACCGTACCCGTTTCAGGCACCCAACCGCGCACGATGACGAGGTATTTTTTCTCCACGGTTTTGTCCATGACCTGCTCTCCCAACAGCCCGGAGGCTTCGGCATTTTTGCCAAAAATCAGTACGCCCGAAGTGGCCCGGTCAAGCCGATGAACGGGGTACACGCGCTGCCCGATCTGGTCGCGGAGGAGTTGCACCACAAACACGTTGTCTTCGCTGATTCGGGTTCGGTGCATCAGGATTCCGGGCGGCTTGTTGATGGCCACGAAATGCTCGTCGGAGAAAAGGATGGGAAAGGGGAGCATAATTCAGTTTGCGTTGCTTAAAGTGCAAAGGACGGCAATCTTCACGACGACGTTTCCGAAACCTCGGAGGTTTCGGAAACGTTCCATTAGGTTTGTGAGACATTTTCAGTGTTCCAATCTAAATTCAATATGATCCAATCCGTTCTTCGATTTCTGCTTTGTATTTTGTTCCATGTGTTTGCCTCGAGTGCAATCGGGCAACCTGTCACCGTCACCTACAACGCCTCCACAGAAGACTTTGCCAATCCGGAGCGCGGGTTCATGCAGTTTACAGAAACCAGCTCCACAAACTACACACCGCTCGATGCCACAGGCTTGGCATTTTGGCGAACACTGAACCAGCCTTTTGGCGCAGATTATACCATTTATTCAACGCTCGGTTACCGGGGTTTTTATTTGGAGAGTTTCACGAATGGCCCCATTTCCAACGCTTATTTGAGTGCCATGCAACAGGATTTTGATGTAGCGAGAGAAGCGGGCGTCAAGTTTGTCGTGCGATTTGCCTACACACACAAAGACACGCCGCCGTTCGGCGATGCGCCAAAAAACATTGTTTTGCAGCATATTGCCCAATTGAAACCCATTTTGCAGGCGAATGCGGACGTAGTCGCTGTGCTGCAAATGGGCTTTATCGGGGCTTGGGGCGAAGGGTATTACACCGACCATTTTGGCTTTGGCAGCCTGACCGAGCAAAACTGGGAAGATCGGGTTGAGGTCTTGAACGCCTTGCTCGATGCCATGCCGCCGGAACGCTCGGTGCAAGTGCGTGTGCCACAAACAAAGCAAAAGGCCGTTTATGGCGTATTTGCCCTGCCCAATTCAGCGCCACTGACCATTACCGAAGCCTGGGAAAACACCCCGAAAGCCCGGATCGGCTTTGCCAACGATTGTTTTCTGTCGAGCTTCGACGATCAGGGCACTTATGAGAATTATGACCTCAATGCTACGGGTTGCGACACCTGTGCGTTCAAACCCTATTTTGCAAATGACAGCCAATTTGTGCCCGTCGGAGGAGAGACGTGTATTGACTGGGACCCCTTCTCCGATTGCGTGGAACAGCCCGGCGGCGGTGCTCAACAGGAGATGTCCCGGATGCACTTCTCGTACCTGAACGCAGGATGGAACAACGCGGTCAACAATGAATGGGTCAGTGGCGGCTGTATCGAAGAGATCAAACAGCGGCTTGGCTATCGGCTTGAGCTTCAAACCGCTGAATACCCCACCGAATGCCGTCCGGGGCAGACTGTTTCGGTCAAAATTGATTTGAAAAACAAGGGGTTTGCTGCACCTTTCAATCCCCGTTTGCTGCGGCTGCTGTTGCGCAATACCAGCGACAGCACCATTTGGTACGTTGACCTTCCCGACAACCCCCGCTCCTGGCTGCCAACAGACCAGATACATAGCATTGAACACAGTCTTTGCCTTCCGATGGTGATGCCTGCGGGGAATTACGAACTGCTCTTGCACCTGGCCGACCCGTACCCGGCCTTGAGCGCCCGCCCTGAGTACGCCATCCGATTGGCGAACGAAAATACCTGGGAATCCGGCACGGGCTACAATCGGCTCTTGCACCAGATCACGGTCAACAACACTGCCAGTCTTCCCCTTTGCAGCGGCAGTGAAACTTGTTTTCAGCCCGTCATCCCCACAGGCCCGACGAGCGATTTCACGGCCTCGCTTAAAAGCGGTTGTGCGCCTTTGACGGTGACGTTTTTGAACCAAAGCTCGAATTGCTGGAGCTATAATTGGTTTTTCCCCGGTGGAACGCCCTTCAATTCAACAGAGCCAAACCCAACGGTGGTGTATCAAAACCCTGGGGTGTTTGATGTGAATATGACTGCGACCAATGATCTTGGTACGAGTTCGGTCCTGGAAAGTGGGTTCATTGTTGCTAATCCCCTGCCAACAGTTGTCATTCAGCCACAGGGACCCATTTCATTGCCGTTTGGCGAGTCCGTTTTGTTAGATGGCGGGCCAGGCTTTGCATCCTGGCAATGGAACACGGGCGAGACTACGCAGGAGATTGTCGTATCGGATTGTGGGGAATATTCCGTTGTGGTAGTAGATGGAAACAATTGCTTGGCCACAGCATCGGCAGTGACGATAAGAATAAGCCCAGTGATTACGCTCGACAGCGGAGTTTTGCTCTCGACCCCTGCGACGGCTTATCAATGGCTGCTCAACGGGATTCCGATTCCGGGGGCTTCGGATCAGGCATTTATACCGGCAATTTTAGGTGATTACTCGGTTCAGGTGGACTGTCCCGGTTCGGGCTGGGTGGGTTCCAATATCGTTTCTGTGCAATGCAACGTGACTCCCTGCACTGTGCCAGTGCCTTCTGTGGATGCTCAAGAAGCCTGTGTATTGCCAAACCCCGCTGCATTAAACTGCTATCACGGTATCACTTCAATAGACGACGTTCCAGTGTCCTTTCCACCGTCGTGGTGTACGACAATCGAAAATAACCACAGTTTCGCCTTCAAGGCCGATAGCAGCACGGCTGTTTTCAGGATGTGCGCCTCTGCTTGCGGGCCTGATGGCGGCATTCAGGCGGCGGTTCTATCTACGATTGATTGCATCAATTTCCAGTTTGTTTCGCCTTGCCTTGGAAATATCACCTCTGATAGTTGCCAAGACCTCGTGGCCAGCAACCTTACCGTTGGGGAGGTTTATTACCTTATGATTGACGGGTTTGCCGGGAGTGTGTGCGATTACACGATCAATGAAATGAACTGTCCATCCGGCACCACGAACAATGCTGTAACGTCGCTGCAAAAGTTGAATGTTTATCCAAACCCAGTTTCTCGGAATGACCACTCGGTGTCGGTAGAAATAAATAGGGCGAGTTTCGACCAAGTCACATTTGTAGTGACCAATTTGGTCGGGATAGAATTTTTGAGGGAATTGAAGCCGAACTTTTCAGGCAAAGCAGTTTTTGAAATTGGGGAACTTCAATCGGGTGCTTATTTCTTGTGTGCGTGGGAAGGTGGGAAATTAATGGCGACAGCCATATTTCTGAATCAATGAGTCAATGCGAAAAGATGTAATGGGCGATGCCGAAAAGGCGGTGTATGGTCTTTCATTATAGAAATGATTCCAACCTCAAAGGTAATTCAGCCCGAAAACTTGCCTTGCTCAATTCAAAACTTTGATAACTTTCGCCGCAAAAAATATCCATTCCCACCAACCTTCGCATTCAATATGGACAGCCAGACAGACAATTGGACCTACGCCGAATTCCACGCATTTGTGATGCTTTATGCTGCCAATACCGATGGCCACATCTCCGTGGAAGAAGAAAACCTCATAATTCCTACCCTCACTGCCTCGGAATACACCCGAATCAAATCAATTTTTATGGCTTGTGCTGATACGGATGCCTTGGACATAATCTTTTCTTACAAGGAAAAATATTGTAAAACACAAGCCGACAAGGACAAAATACTGGCGGATATGCTTGAAATCTATAAAGCAAATGTTGGCCTCGAACAAGTCGAACGCGGTTTGCTCCATATTTTTGAGCGGATGCTTTGTCAATAAGTCTGCCTCCAAAAAAAACGCGCCTCCCCGTCTATGAACGAGGAGGCGCGTCACTTTTTAACCACGCTTTATTTATTCGCAATCCTGTTTCAACTGGCGAAGTTCTTCCGGGCTGGTTACCGTTACCAAAGAACCATCGTCGTCCATTTTCACTGTGAGCGGGAACACGATTTTTGGGCGTTCAGTAGCCCCAGGGTTGTTCTGTCTCCATGTGCGGATCAAGAGATGAAGTGCCTGACGGTCAGCAACTTCGGCGGTAGTGCCATCAGGGAAACCTACCGTAATCGGGAACACAATGTCAAAACAAGACAGCCCGTGTTGACCATGTCCGCGCGGGTCATGATTGCCAAATGTTGCACCAGCACAATCGGCGCGAAGCCTGCGCAACTGCTCCTCAGAATCTACGGTGATAATATCCCCATCCTGAGAAATTACCGAAATCGGAAATTCAAAAGACAGATGCGGGCGATGGCGGTGATGCGGGCGCGGTCCGCCTCCATTTGCCTCAAAATAGGCGCGGAGCGCTTGCTTCACCTCATCGTATGAATTTACCTCAACCGTAGTTCCGTCGGGCAAAACGATCGTGACTGGGAACACCAGTTCGTAGCAGCCGAAGCGGCCCATGCCGCCGCGTTCCTGTGCGCTGTAAAGGGCCTGGTCTACGAGTTCTTCTGTGGTCAGTTCAGTAGATTTGTTGCAGGCAACCATCACGGCCATGATGGCAACAATGGGAAGGAAGAATAATTTGAGTGCTTTTAACATGTTTGATAAGTTTTTGAAAGTGAGAGTTTTGCGATCGTTTGCTTTTTACTGAATGGCATTTTTTCAAAGCCCGCCAATTGAAGGCTGTTTGCAGGATTAGGTCAAACCAAAACGCAGGGGTTGCATTTGGGAAGAAAAATATTTAACCGCAAAACAGGAAAATGTTAAATTGCGAGGTACACACGCTTGGTTTTACATTTTGCGGTTTTGCGGTTTTGCGGTTTTCCTGTTAAATTTTCATCCCATGCAACCCCTCTAGGTTTTGCATTACCTACCCTTGCGTGAATGCCTTTGGCATACCTCAACGAAAGACATGGCTGAACCAAATTTGCAAGCCTGCCTTCGCGGCGACCGACTTGCTCAAAAACATTTCTTCGAGTGCTTCAAGGGCAAAATGTTTGCCCTCTGCCTGCGGTATGCCAATAGCCGGGAGGATGCGGAAGATGTTTTGCAAGAGGGCTTTGTAAAAGTGTTCCGCGATTTGAATCAATACACAGGGGCAGGAAACTTTGAAGGCTGGGTGCGCAAGGTTTTTGTCAATACTGCGCTGCAACACCTTCAAAGGAATAAAAAGAGCCTTATCACGATGGAACTGGACGGCCAGGATTTTCCCGACGAACCAGAATCTTATCTATCAGACGAGCCGCCTGCCAAAAACATGATCCGAATCCTCCAACAGCTGCCACCAGGTTACCGTACGATTTTCAACCTTCACATCCTTGAAGGCTATTCGCATCCCGAAATCGCTGAAATCCTCGACATCTCGGTTGGAACCTCCAAATCTCAATTGCTCAGAGCAAAAGCACATTTCAGAAAACTGCTCGAAAGCAGCCTAACAACTTGGCAATCATGAAAGAAAACATACACGACGATAAATTGGACGACTATGTTCGCAAGTCGTTTGAGGGTCACGAAGAAGACCCTTCTGCTAATATGTGGAGTCGGGTCGAAGGCGATTTATTGCCCCCGGCAGCGGTGCCTACTCCTCGTACAAGCTACTTGCGCTATGGCTGGCAGGCCTTGGCAGCAACGGTCATTTTGATACTTTTTTCAATGCTCGTTTGCGAGCATCTTTATTATGAAGAAAAACTCCGGACTTTGACAGGAAAACCGATTGAGGAACATGAAAGCAAAGACAAAGGACATGGTCAAGCGATTCAAAAAACTCCAAATCCAACGTCGCTAACACAATCCTCAAAGCAATTGGAATCCACCTCAACCTACCCCGATATTGTAGGCTCGACCAATCCGCACGGCTCGCCTACCCTGCCGACTGAGCAGAAAGTTATCGAGGAAAATCCGTCCATCCAACAAGCACAAAAATCCGGAGGGAAGCAGGTCAATTTGATAGATACCCAGGCGGAGAAATCAGTTTCGCAGATTGCCCAGCATTTGAATGACAAAACAGATGCGCCCCCATCCTTGATCGGTGTTGCAAAGACTGAAGCCCCTTTGCTTCAACCAATTGCCGAATCCATTACCGTTAATCAAAATTCCCCAAAGACCGTTGATATCGCCTTCGTGCCGATTCCAACAATTTGGCTCGAACGCCCAAGCCCAAATTCGCCAGCCCTTGCACAAATTCCGATAGAACCTGTGCGCAAGCCCTCTGATTGGTTCGTGGGTCTGCAAACGACCTTGTTTGCCAGCATTGAAAAAACTCGAACGCAGAGTTCCCGCCCAGGCCGTGCTGCTTTTGCCAGCAAGCAAGAAAGCGCTGGCATTTCTTCTATATGGTGGATAAAAACGGGCAAAAAACTGAACACCCGGTTTTCGCTGGAAAGCGGTATAGGCTACCAAAACACAGCACGGACGGCCACGCATACGCCTCGGTTCCGATTCGGGGATGGCATCCATCAAGGCCCTTCAGGCATAAGACGGACTTTTAACTACGACCTTAACACCTACGGGGGAACGGCAGAAGTGAGCCTGCGCATGGAACAAACGATCCCCGGATCACCTGCGCCCGACAATGAGCCGGTCACTTTGAGGATCACTACGTCCGAACGAACCGAATTGCTTCGAATTCCGCTTTTGGCAGGGTATCGTTTTGGTAGAGGAAGATTCCAAGCTCAAGCAAAAGTTGGGCTTTTGGGCAATTTTGTTGTGAAAAATGAACTTGATATATCAGCGAGGGTATCGCAGAACACCAGATTCCGACCTGTTTCGGGCAGCGATGGCTACAGCGTTCAATTGAAACAAGGAAAATTTTTCCTCGGATACTGGATGTCGGCTGGTGTGGAATTTAAATTGAATCGTCGAATCAGCCTGCTGGCAGAGACTGCGCTGGCAGGCGATTTTCCGCGCAACGATCAGTACCGCCACCGACTCCCGGAACGATTTTTATTGGGGCTGAATGTTGGGGCGAATTATTATTTCTAGGGAAAAAGCAACCAGATTTCCATCAACTCGCTGCATCTTTGCCAACTCTTCTTTCAGCAAAAACAGTATTGCAGCGTATGCTCCATGAATACAAACTTCCCTCACTAGGCGACGGCGTGAGCGGGAAAGTGACCGAAATATTGGTAAAAACTGGCGACAAGGTCTCGTTGGAACAAATCGTGATGGTAGTCGGAACCGACAAGGTGGATGCCGAAATGCCCATTGATGCTGAAGGCATTGTGGAAGAAATCCTCATCAAAAAAGGCGACGAAGTTACCGAAGGCACACTCGCAATGAAGATCAAAACAGTAGCAGCAGCCAGTGACAATGTGGCATCGTCAGATACAACGACTCCTGCTACAATTACTGCCACCGCTCCACAAATATCGGCTCCGCCTGCTCCTGCAACTGATCCTGCTCCAAAAATATCGGCCCCGCCAGCACCTTCAACTGATCCTGCTCCAAAAATATCGGCCCCTTCTGCTCCTGCCACTGCAACTGCCACCTTAAGAACCTCCCCACTTGCCCGCAAGCGCGCCAAAGAATTTGGTGTAAACCTTTCGGACGTTCGTCCTGCTGAGGGAGCGAGCCGTCTTTCCTACAAAGACGTGGTAGATTTTGTGAAAAGGAAACTGGATGCAGGTGGCGGTTCTGCACTAAGCAGTGGAAATATGCCACGCAGGCCGCTGCCAGATTTTTCAAAATTTGGCGAAACAGAGCGCAAAGCCTTGACCAATGTGGGCCTGAAAACCTCCGAGGCAATGTCGTATTCCACCAATACGATCCCGCATGCCTATATTTCAGAAAAAGCCGATATTACCCGTATCGAAGCCCTTCGCCAGCAATACAAAGACCAGGTAAAATCCGAAGGAGGCAGTCTTACGATGACGGCTATTTTGACCAAAGCAGTGGCAATTTTGCTGCGCCGGATGCCACAATTCAACGCAAGCCTCGATGTAGAATCCAATGAGGTAATCTACAAAAAATACATCAACATCGGCATTGCGGTGGACACCCCCGCTGGGCTGTATGTACCGAACATCAAGCACGCCGACCAAAAAAGCCTGTCTGAACTGTCCATAAATTTGGCCGATATTGGCACCCGTACCAAAAACGGTAAAATCACTTTGAACGATATCACTGGTGGCACGTTTACCATTTCTAACATTGGCGGAATTGGCGGCACAAACATGCATTCCATCGTCAACTGGCCTGAAGTCGCCATACTCAGCATTGTAGCCGCACAAATGGAGCCTGTTTGGAATGAAACAAACAAAACGTTCGAGCCGCGCCTGATGATGCCTATGACCATCGGTTGGGATCACCGGGTTATTAATGGCGGCGACGTTGCCCGTTTCATGGTAGCATTGAAACAGATCCTGGAAGAGCCTTTTGTTGCCTGGCTCTGAAAATGTCAGGCAGCGTTTGGGCGTTTTAAATACTTATCTTTGTGGGGCATTCAACAAAAGGCCTGGCTCTGAAAATGTCAGGCAGCGTTTGGGCGGCTTCATTACGTCTTAGCCTTTTTGCAAGCAATGCGGTGTTTTAGCATTTCTTGTACTTTTTTAAATCATACCGTTATGATGAAAATTTACACATTACTTCTTTCCCTTTCTCTGCTGATCTTTTGGAACCATACGGCAAATGCCCAATGCAATGGAGCCCCATGCGTAATACCCGTACCTGAGCCAAACGCCCAGGATGCTTGTATTTTGCCAAACCCTGCTGCCTTGGACTGCTATTTTGGGGCCACTTGGAATAGTACTCCAGTGTCTTTCCCACCAACTTGGTGTACCACCATTGAAAACAACCACTTTTTTGCCTTTACAGCAGATGCCCCAATCGCAAACTTTGAAATATGTACGTATGGTTGCGCTCAAGGTGGTGCCATACAAGCTGCAGTATTATCTACGTCGGACTGTATAACTTTCGCCTTTGTCTCGCCCTGTCTTGGGAACATTGGGACAGGGACTTGTCAGACATTGACAGCCAACGGACTTGTTCCTGGCGAGGTTTATTATCTCATGATTGACGGAAGCGCGGGAGCACAATGCGACTACTCTATCAACGGGGTGAACCCGACGATCAACGGCCCTACGGACGGCGTATGCCTGCCCTCCGCTGGGCTGAGCAACTATACCACTAACACCCTTTCAAACTGGCTCATAAACCCCCCTTCGGCGGGCAACATCCTGGGCATGCAACCGGCCACAAGCGTAAACGTCCAATGGCTGCAGCCCGGCCCGGCCGAGGTCTGCGCCCAGTCCATCGTCTTCTCAAACGCCCCCCTCCTTTGCCTCCCTATCACCATCGGCGAGAACGTGTCGTCGAGCGAAACGGTTTTCATGTGCCAGGGGTATAGCGTCGAATGTGCCGGCCAGAATTTTTTCGCTGGCGGGAACTTCCCCGTAACGCTGCAATCGTATTTAGACTGCGACAGCGTTGTCACCTGCATGGTGAACGTGATACCCACCGTGCACGTCAACGAAACCCACAGGATGTGCGAGGGCGGCTCCGCCGACTGCGCCGGTGAGGAGTTTTACGCGCCGGGCAATTTCCCTGTCACGCTCCAGAACTTTCAGGGCTGCGACAGCGTGGTGCACTGTATCGTATCAATAACGCCGACATACCATTCCCCCATGAAATTCGTGAACCTCTGCGGCCCGGCGCAGTACGAGGTATGCAACGATTTTTTGACCCAATCGGGCATCTACGCAAACTTCTGCACCGGCTTTTTGGGATGTGACAGCATTGTGAACGTAGACCTGGCCATTCTGGAACCGGTTGCGAACATCGCTCCACCAGCCGTGCTGAACTGTGGCACGAATGCGATTGTCACGCTCAACGGCACTGGCTCCAACCTGAATACCTCGACCGGCGGCGTGACCTTGTACAGCTGGTCGGGCCCTGGGATTATAGGCACCAACAACACGCCTACGGTACAGGTGAACCTGCCGGGCCAGTACTGCCTGGTCCTGTCGCACGGGCGCGGTGGCCTATATTGCAGGGACACCACATGTGTGACCGTAACGGCTAGCGCCCTGACTCCGGGTGCCAACGCAACGAGCGGCAACATAACCTGCACGGCCTTGCAAACCACGCTCATGGGCACTTCGCCCACAGGAGGGGTCTCCTATTCTTGGACAGGACCGGGCATAACCCCCGCAAACCAGTTCCTGCAAAATCCCACAGTGGACTCGCTGGGCACGTACGTGCTCACGGTCCTGAACCCGGCAAACAGCTGCACCTCTACCGCAACTGTCACGGTCAACGGCAACCTTACCCCTCCTTCCGCCAGCGCTGTGGGAGACACCATCACTTGCTTCCAGCCCAGCGTAACCATTGACGGTATTACCAACGCGCCTACTCCCTCCTGGAACTGGGCCGGCCCCGGCATAAACCCCGGAAACCAGACAGTAGAAAACCCCAACGTGCTGCTGTCAGGCCCCTACATCGTCACTGTCACCAACACCGCGAACGGCTGCACAAGCACCGCAAGCACCGTTGTGACCCTGAACAACTCCAACCCGACGGCAAGCGCAGGCCCCAACGACACCCTCACCTGTCTCGCACCAAACACCACCTTGCTTGGCTCGGGCAATGCCGGAGGCCAGCCCATAAGCTTCTCCTGGACAGGCCCAAGCGGTTTCACGTCCAGCATTGCGCAGCCAAATGTCAACGTGGCGGGCACATACATCCTCACGGTTTTGAACACCTTGAACGGCTGCCTGAGGCGGGACACTGCCGTCATCACCTCAAACCAACTGCTCCCGACCGCGATCGCAGGTGCTGACTCGACTATCACTTGTTTACAGCCAAACGTATTCTTGATCGGGGCCTCCTCCAGCAGTGGCCCCAACTTCACCGCGACATGGAGCGGACCCGACATTAACGCGGGCAACGCCAACCTGTACAGCCCTGAGGTGGGTCAATCAGGCACCTATGCACTGCTGATCACGAACATCACCAGCGGTTGCACCGCAACGGACACGGTTGTTGTGAACCTCAACACGGCTGTGCCCACTGCCGACGCCGGCTCCGATCAGCAGCTCACCTGCTCCAACCCCAATGGGGTCATGCTCAATGGCAACGGCAGCCCCGCTACCGTGACCTACTTGTGGAGCGGAGACGGCATCGGCTCCAACAACCAAACGCAGCAAAACCCGATCGTGACCCAGCCTGACTTGTATGGGGTGACCGTCACTGACCCCAGCAATGGCTGCACGGCAACGGACCAAGTCATCGTTACCCAGGACGCAAATGTTCCCGATGCTGACGGAGGGCCGGACCACGTGCTGAACTGCACTGTTGTCAGCGTCAATTTTGATGGCTCCGGCTCCGCATCCGGGGCCGGGATAGTCTATACCTGGAATGGCCCCGGCATCTCGGGGGGCAATGCTTCGACCCAAAGCCCCTCAGGGCTGAACATTCCTGGCACCTATAACCTTACAGTCACCAATTCGAACAACGGCTGTTCGAACACCGACATAGTGGTGATCCAAATTGACACTATTGCCCCCATTGCAGACGCAGGCAACGCCCTCGTGCTCAACTGTTTCAATAATGCAACCGACACACTCGATGCTTCGGGCAGCAGCTTGGGGTCTAATTTCACCTTGCTGTGGTCGGGCTTAGGCATCAATGCCTCAAACCAAAATCAGGTTAACCCCGTCATTAACAACCAGTCAGGAACTCATACCCTGATCGTAACTAACCTCGGCAACACTTGTACTGCCACCGACCAGGTAAATGTGATGCTTGACCTAGCCCCCCCAACGGCGGACGCAGGCAGTGACAATATCATTGATTGTGTAGTGACGACGACCCTCATCGGCGGAATTTCATCTTCAGGAGCAAACTTCACCTACCTGTGGTTAGGGCCGGGCATAGACGGCACGAACCAAGCCCAAGCGACCCCCACCGTCAACGAGTCTGGCACCTACACCATTTTGGTGACCGACCAGCTGAATGGCTGCACCGCTTCTGACGACGTTTTCATAGACACCGATGTAGTGCTGCCGAACGTATTGGCAGGGAACGACGGGCTCTTGACCTGCGCCGATCCGATCTCCATCTTGGACGGCTCTGCATCCAGCTCGGGTGCTAATTTCCAGATTCTTTGGACGGGGCCAGGCATCAACGCAGGCAACCAAAACCAAGCTTCACCGAGTGTGACGACACCGGGCACGTACGTCCTTCAGATCACGGACACGCTTAACAGCTGTACGGCACGCGATACAGTTGTTGTGAACGAAAACATAGCCGTCCCAACTGCCAACGCGGGCCAAAACTTGATCCTGAATTGCCAAATTACCGATGTTACACTTGACGGCAGCCTTTCGGGCGTCAGTCCAACCATCGTTTATAATTGGACAGGTCCAGGCATAATTCCCGGCAATCAGAACGATCAAAGCCCGCTTGTTGATCAACCCGGTCAATACAATCTGATAGTGACCGACAACGAGAACGGCTGCTCGGCCACCGACTTAGTGCAGGTGGCACAGGACACAGTGACCCCAGCGGCTAGCGCTGGCGCAAACGGGCTAATAACTTGTTCCATATTGACAAACACCATTGACGGTTCAGGCAGTTCTGTTGGTGCGTTTATCCAGTATGTTTGGCAAGGCCCAGGTATCAATGGCACCAACTTCAACGTGCAAAGCCCGACAGTGGGCCTTTCCGGAACCTATACCGTGACCGTAACGAACACACAAAACCACTGTGCGAGCACGGACGTGGTCTTCGTGGACTTGAACCAAGCGCCGCCGGCCATAGCAGCAGGCCCTGATCGTACCCTCACCTGTGCCCTGACTACTGCCCAGTTGGACGCCACGCAGTCTGCATCCGGATCGAACATCAGTTTCCTCTGGAACGGCCCAGGCGTCCTGCCTGGCAACCAAACCAGCGCCACACCGACTGTTAACCTGCCTGGAGCGTACTCGCTCACGGTCACCGACGCTAACAACGGCTGCACCAGCGAGGGCACTGTGAGCGTGGGTATAGACACAATACGCCCGCTTGTATTCTTGGGCGCCAGTACGGTATTGACCTGCGCCAACGCCGCCCAAGGGGTCACCCTGAGTTCTTTGGGATCAAGCACCGGCCCTGACTTTGTGTACCTTTGGACCGGCCCTGGCATCAACCCGACTAACGAGGCTTCCGCAAGCCCCACTGTGCTGCTGCCAGGCACCTATACTTTGATGGTCACAGATACGACCAACGGTTGTACCAATTCTGATGTAACGATGGTATTGGCTGCACAAAACCTGCCAACGGCCGATGCCGGAGTATCGCAAGAAATAACTTGTGCGGTGACCTCAGTCACGCTCAACGGTACAGGCTCTTCTTCCCCCAACGGTTCCCTGGACTTCCTCTGGAGCGGTCCGGGTATCAACGGGGGCAATGCGACCAGCCAAACACCCACGGTACTCTCAAGCGGGACCTACATACTCACCGTGACCAGCATCACTACCGGTTGCTCTGCTACGGCTCAAGTGATCGTCACGCTGGACGACCTGCCTCCAGCAGTGGCAGCGACTTCGGACACGATCACCTGCCTCGACTTGGTCTCGACCGTGGCCGCTACCAGCTCGCTGCCCGGCTCGACCTACCTGTGGACAGGCGCATCTGTGCAGACCACCAACCAGACCGACCCATCCATTCAGGCGGACCAGGCGGGGCTTTACTCCGTTACCGTGACAGCGCCCAATGGCTGCACAGCAATCGCAAATACTACGGTATCGCTGGACGCGAACGTGCCGCAAGGCATCGCCAACGGAACAGTGCTCAACTGCCTCAACAACGGCTCAAGCCAGATAGGCGGGGAGATCATTTCCCCAACTGGTTCTACATCAACTTGGACAGGGCCTGGCATCGGCACCGTAAACACCTCCGTGGTCACGGTCACGCAGCCCGGGATTTATACCTTCACCATTTCTGCGCCTAACGGATGCGTCCGCCCCCTCACTGTTGAGGTGATTGGCGATTTTGCGAAGCCGACCGTGGTATTGGCAACCCCTGCGGAGCTCGACTGTAATACCACTGAAGTCACCATCAACGGGACGGGGAGTACCTCTGGGCCGAACTTTACCAATACATGGACAACCGCGAACGGAAACTTTGTTTCTGGTACAACCACCCTAGCGCCCATCGTTGACATGGCAGGCCAGTACCAGCTGCTCATCGTCAACAACCTCAACGGTTGCAGCGCCACCAGACAGGTTGATGTGTTCGTGGACCCCGCCGTGCCAACTGGTTTTAACCTTGCGGTGAGAGACATCAGGTGCTTTGGCGAAACCAACGGCTCTATCGCCATCAACGGCATCCTGGGAGGAACATCGCCTTTCATTTATTCCATAAGCGGCAACACCGGCTCTGCAAATGGTCAGTACACCGGCCTGGCTGCAGGCCAGTACCTGCTCACGCTAGAAGACGCAAACGGATGCCTGCTTGACACCCTGGTCACCGTTAGCGAGCCTGGCGACCTGCTCGTAGAACTGGGTCCCGACGTGACTGTCAGCCTTGGCGAGCTAGCCACCGTCTCTGCTCAGGTCGAGAGCACCGTAGGGATCGCAAAGGCTACTTGGAACTACGCACCAGGATGCACCGACTCCGTAACGTATTGCCAAAGCTTTACGTACCTGCCCTTCGACAGCTACCGCCACGTCCTGACGGTGGTGGACAGCAACGGCTGCACGGCCCGAGACGAAGTACTGGTGATCGTCAAGAAGGCCCGCCAGGTCTACGTCCCCAATATTTTCAATCCCAACTCTTCAGAAAACTACATCGTCACCGTCTTTGCTGGTATTGACGTAGCCAAGGTCAACTCCTTCTTCATCTTCGACCGCTGGGGCGATGAAGTCTTCGAGCAGCTCGATTTCCTACCAAACGACTTCTCCAAAGGCTGGAATGGCACCGTGCGCGGGCAGCCCGCACAGCTCGCCGTCTACGTCTGGTATTGCGAGGTCGAGTTCATTGACGGAGAAACCAAACTATTCAAGGGAGACGTGACGCTGATACGTTAGGAACGCGACACCAATAAGTTAGTCATTTTAGGTCAAGCATTTTTTCATCAGACAACACTATTTTTCTGCGAATAGTGGGGCTATTTAAAGAAAAATAGCGGCCGTATGATGGAACAAAGGGTGGCATCAAATGACTAAGTTATTGATGCCGCGTTCCTTAGGACAAGATTTGATCAGCATTAAACTGCAGAACAGGACAATCTATAAACATGAGTCATCCCGGATTTTTTGGGGTAACTCATGTCATTTTTTCTGAACTTAGGTGATGTCAAGGTGGTAGGTAAAAACGAAGGGCTGCTTCCTCGGTTTGAGGAAGCAGCCCTTCGTTTTTACTAAATCCAAGCGAGCAATCTAAGGAGACACCTTCATCAACTTGTTTTCGGAACTTCCTTCCGAGTAAATTTCTTCGCGCGTACGGTATTGCACGCTATTAAGTAGTTTGATGAGCTCGTCGCGTGCGATTTTGTACTCCTCGAACAATTGTCCGGTAATGGGCAAAGGCTGCGGGAGATTGAGGCGCAAGTGATCCACTTGGCGGCCATTTTTCCAAAAACGGAAACAGACGTGTGGTCCGGTGGCCAGACCCGTGGAACCGACGTAGCCAATTGTCTGGCCTTGTGCGACGCGAGTTCCAGGGCGAATTCCTCGAGCAAAACCGCTCATGTGCAAGTACTGCGTTTCGTAGGCTCCATCGTGACGGATGCGCACAAAATTACCATTGCCGCCACGTCGGGTGGCTTCGATAACGGTGCCTTCTGCCACAGAGATTATGGGAGTACCGTGCGGTGCGGCATAATCAGTACCAAGGTGCGCTTTATGATACCCCAAGATTGGGTGCAAACGATTCATATTGAAGCGGCTGCTGATACGGCTTACTTTGACCGGGGCCTTGAGAAACGCCTTTCGTGCAGGCCGGCCATCGTAGTCGAAGTAGTCGGTTTTTTGACCTTCTTTTTTGAATTGGAAAGCATAAGACTCTTTGCCTTCACGCTCATAAACAGCTGCAATAATTTTGCCGGTACCGACCGCTTCTCCTAGAACAAAGTGCTGCTCGTACACAACTTTGAAACGGTCGCCTTGCTTTTGATGGTAGAAATCAACCGAAGAGGCCAGCACGTCAATCATCCCATCGGCGAGTTCGTCGGAAAGGCCGTTGTCGGTAAGTGCCTGCCAAAAGCTTGTTTCCAAAACACCCGATGCTGCCACAATTTCGGTACGAACGTCGCGATTCACAACTTCCACCCCGTAAGGCTCTTGCAGCTTAAAAACCGTGTATTGGTAGGGGGATGGCTCGTAAATCATCATCTCTGGTGCTTGGCCTGGCTTGCGCGAAAGAAACCGAAGGGGGCGGCCTACCCGGAGGGAGTTGATTTTGAACTTGTCTTTGCAGTTTTCCACAAGTTTGTTCACCTGTGGATAGCTGAGACCTGCTGCTTCCATCAAGATGGTGCCGAGCACGTCGCCGCGCTGCAGTTCTTTTTCGGAGAGAGAATACTCGTCCATAAAAAAGCCCCAACGGAGGTTTTGTGTTTCGAGCGGAAGGCTTGAAGAAGCAGTAGCAGCTGAAACAGCAGCTGATGTAGTTTTAGCAGGATTGGTCTGGAAGTAAGTGAGTGTTGCGGCAAATATGCCTGCGGTGATGGCCGTGCTTGCGGCGATGAACGAAGATTTTTTTGCAAAAAAAATCTGCGCACGCCGCAGCCATCGCTCTGGCTTTGAGTCTAGATTCACGATAGAAAAGGACGATTAAGAAAACGGTGTAGTACTTTCACTCGCCGTAGCGCTAATCGCGCTTCGGCGGGTGAAGAGGCAAATGTAGCATTGCGTTTGGGTTTTTATCTAACCGAGGGCGATTTATTATCAACAGGGTATACCAGGTTTTTTTTCCAGGATGTGGAAAACACATAAAAAAAAGCCACGACTCCGCTAACGGAGCCGTGGCTTGAAACGTGTACTTCGATGGTTCTTACTCTGATTTTATGACCTTCAAAGTCTGTACCGCACCATCTGCTTCGATGCGGAGCATGTAGAAGCCGGGCGCAAGGCCAGTGGTGTGAAGCGTGTATTGTTCCTGCTCGCCGGCAAATTGTTGGGCAATGACTTTTTGGCCGCTCAGGTTGTAGAGTTGGAGATTGACTTCCGTAGCGGACTGGGCCAGGAACACATCCAGGTTTTCGGAGAATGGGTTGGGAGCGACGTAGGTTGCCAACGCTTGTTCTTCCGTGGAGAATTCGTCTCGCTGGCCAATATAGCCGTTAGGTGGCTTGGAAAGGCTATTTGGGTCAGCGGTGACCCTTATTATTTGAAAATATGGACTCCCACTGATCCAACGTAGGCGACCTATTGAATTATATTCGTACATCTCAAAAGTAGCAATGGTCAGGCTTTGAATTTTAACATCAAATATTTCGCCCTCAACTGGCCCATTTGGATTGCCTGGCTGTCCATCAATAAAAAATTCAAATGGCGGCGTGGCTGGAATAGTTATGACCGCTATTTTTGATTTCAGGCCGGTTGGCTTTTCCACATTAAACTGCCGATAAGGGCTACCGGTTTTACGTTGAACTCTAAAAACATTGGTTGAGCCATTTAACGAAAAATCACATTCTTCTCCTGAGGAATCAATGGTGCAGGTAGCAGATCCTTCTATTGGACTAATTCCACTCACTATCAGATCATGAATGATGGTGTCAAATTCCGAAATCGTAGCTTTATACTTGCTATCTGTTCCATCCTGACAAATAGCACAAACGGTAGCATTATAGGTTTCTCCTGGTACAAGATTATTAAAGGTTGTGGAAGGGGCTTGAAATGCTGGTATTACCACATTGCCAATCAATGATCCATCGCTGGATCGAAAAATCTTTACACGGTGATCTGCAGTAGGCACTGTTGGAATCCAGGCTAAGGTAACCCAGGTTGCGCCTATGGACTGAACGTGAAAATTGGTAGGGGCCGCTAAATCACAGGTATCTGTTGTGACTGAAAATGAAACGCTTTTTGCCAAGACAGGCACCGATGCATTGCCCAAAACCAAAAAAGGAGACAGGCCCAAAAGCACCAGAAGGAAGATTTTTCTGCACATAAAGTTTGTGTTTAAGTTAAGAAGTAAGAACCGATGCAAAGTTAGCAGGGAGGATTTCGAAAAAATAGGACACTTTTGCCGACTCATTCCGAGCCGAGATTTATGACGAATTCCTACTTGCTTGAGGTCATTAAAGCATTGCAGCCCGAAGAACGGGAAGAAATGGCCCTACTTCTAAGTGCTCCCCAACTTAACATATCTGGAAATGCAAAAGAATTGGTGCGATTATTTCAAATAATCCTGGATACGGCACCTGAATTCTCTGAGCATTTGCTCCATAAATACGAGGTGTACTTTCAAATTTTCTCTGAACCATCAATGGTGCAGGGGAAGTTAGAGAAGCTCATGGCTGAGCTAAACAAACTGCTGCGCAGCTATGCGTTGGCCAAAAAGTACTTTTTAGAAAACAACCAGCTACAGCAACACATTGACTGGTCCATTTGGCTTAGAGCGCGCGGGTTAGGAGAACGATCCAGACAAGTTATAGCGAAACTACAGGCCCAAAAAAATAAGGATGCCTCCGAGTCTCTTTTGAAATATCGCGCAAACTTTTTAGCCTCAGAAGAAAAGCACGAGTGGGAAAGTACGCATAATCAACTTAAGGGCGATTTGGGCATCCCAAATCTTATCTACGATTTGGAACTTTATTACCAAAATTATCGAACGGAATTGATCAACCGTTACTTGAACCAACAAAAAGGCCCACAATTGCCGGATTTGGTTTGGAGGAATAAAGAAGACGATTTTTGGCAAGCAGAAAGTGTGCTTTTGCGAATTTCTACAGGAATTAACACAATAATGGGCAAAAGCCAGCCTAGCGTCGAGGAGTTTCAGCATTTAATGCATATATTACAAAATGATGGTGCTGCCCTCTCCTTTGAAACCCTTGCCCAGTTCTATGCCTACTTGCGCAATACCTGTACTTTATTGATTGATGGGGGAAACATGGAGCTTATCCCTGTACTCCATGCAATTCATAAAGATAATCTTGAACGGCAATATTTCTTTATCAATGGAGAAATGTCTGCTAATGCATATATAAATTTAGTGCAGATAGCCACCCGGGCGAGACAATCGGAGTGGGCAAAAAAATTCACAGAAGATTACAAGGGTTTAATTATCGGGGGTGATGAAGACCAGTTCTTTTATAGCCTTAACTTGGCTCAATGCCTTTTTGCCGAAGGTAAATTTGAGGAGGCCTTAAACCATATCCCCGATGCTCCTTCTGCCTCCCACTACCACCACATCGCACGCCGTTTGGAGCTTAAAATCTACTATGAGCTGGACTCCGACCTTCTGCCATACAAAATGGAAGCATTTAGAAAATTCATTGAGCGAACAGCTTCAAAAAATATCGCCCCTAACTTGAAAACGCTCCATGTCAATTTTATTCATTTCCTCCACCAGCTCAGCCAATCCCCCAGAAAAGACAAAAAACGCTCTGCCCTGCTGATTGCTCGAATCAACAGCAAACCACTCGTAGCCGAACGCACATGGCTGCTCGAAAAAGCGCGGGAATTGGCTTGAAAATCTTGCTTGTGTTCATGACTTTCCAGAACACCATTTCTTTTTTGTCCTACTTTACTTGCTGCTTTTGGCTGTTTTTTTTACAGGAAACTGCCTTTTTAATGGACTTTAGTCTTCAGTCCATTCCTATGCATTCGATTTATTGATGGTATGAGCCTCCCAAAGTGTCCTTTTTTCCCAGGGAAGAGGAAGCACACCTTTGTCTGCGTCGTTGCGAATCCTGTGCTATTCGACGCGCTGCAAACAAGCTTTCCTTTTCACTTTTTTAAACTTTTACCATCATGAAAAAATTGATTTTTGTCAATTGCGTACTGGTGCTTGCCGTCATTTTCACTTATTGCAGTAAGCCTGACTTGACCCAAGAGCAGTCTTCTTTGAGCCCTGAAATCAAAGCGGAAAATCGTGGAACCTGTACCCTTACCAATCTAGGTTCCACCACACACAAAGTCAGGATTTGTGGTACCAATCTCAATTCCAACCCTTGCATTAGCTGTGTCCCGTTTACCCTTCCAAGTCCTTTGACAGGTGTATTCCAGTCCCCGGTTAACGGTGATTTTTCAATCATGCTGACCACGCCGATCATCATTTCCATCTCTGCCACCACCGGTGCCCAAACGCTCTTTTTGGATGGCGGAAACGGCAATCCGATCGGACCGATAAATCTTCCTGCAGGCGGATGCCTTAGTTTCTCGATTGATGACAACTGTAATATCACAGCGCTTTAATCTGGAAGGCCAAACTTTAATTGCCCATTATTTTTTCTTCATTTTAACTAAACCAATTTTTATGAAACGGTCAATCTTTTTTTTCGCGCTTCTTATTTCCCTGGGCTATGGTTGTTACCAAGCCAATGATTTACAAACTCCGGCAACGCAATCACAGTCCGCGATTGATAATCCGATTGGTGTAAACACCTCGGACGGAGCTGCAAGCGATCGTGGTCCCAACGTTGACTGTTGTATACAGTTGGTTGTGGCGTCTACCCTCTTTGAAAAAGTAGAAATCTGTGGTGTGGCTAATTCAGTGGATAGTTGTACCCCTTTTACCAACAATTGTGGCACTAGCTCTGGTTTTTTGGAGACTATTATAGGTAAAGACGGAATATTCTGTGTGCCGGTTGATCAACCATTTAGCATCACAAATATTGGCGGGGATCAAATTACAATTTATCTTGCTACTTTTGGAGGCAATACTGCACCTGTAACGTTAGACCCGAATGAATCTGTTTCCTATAGCTATGACTGCAATAATACTCCAGTTGTTTGCAATTGAGAAGCAAAAAACCACTTGAAAACAATTTGAAAACAGTGCTTAATTTTCAAACCGGAAAGGATTGAAAAAAGCTAATCAGCATATTTTTGGGGCAATTTTATTGCGGAGGCGCGGCTTTATGCCGCGCCTCCGTTTTTTCTCGGATGTATTTCGCCATTTTTGACAAAAAACCCCATAGCACAAACGCAAAAGCCAATCTGGCATACATTGCAGCCTATATCCTAAAACATACTTGTCATGCGATTGCCTTTAACCATTTGCCTGATTTACGGTGGTGCGATAGGCCGTGGGCAGGCACCGCAAAACTGTTATTGCCAACTTCCACTGCCACTCATTTCTTTTTTACCACAATCAAATTCACACCCGTGAGTGCCATAAGCGCCTTCTTCTTTGCTTCAATTTCGGCAGGTTTTAAGTAGAAAAAACGGACGCCTACTATGTGCGTCTTGCCATTTTGCTGATAATATTCTTGGTAGTCTTCCTCCTTGAGCAGATTACGGAGCTTGTCGGAATTGTTTTCGTCCGAAAGCGATGCAATGACGAGTATGCACTCACGCCCATTGCGGGCAATATTTACTTTTTCACGTGCTGCTTTTTCCTTCTCTTCGAGCGATTCTTTCGCAGCTTTTTCGAGGCTTTCAGCTTCTGTGGCCGCATTGTCCTCTGTTGCAGGTGTTTCCGGTATAGATTTTTCCGCTTCTTTGGGTGTATCGGTACTTACAATTTCGGTGGATTCATTTTTTGCTTCTTCGGCTACTTTTTTCCGATGCTGCCAATACCAAATACCGGCAGAAAGCGCCGCCAACAACAAAAAGACACCCAAAGCCGTACCAACATTGGAGCTGCCCCCTGAGCGCTCTGGCGCAAAGGTTGGTTCTGGCATTGGAGGTGGTGGGGTGACGGGTATATAGGGTTGGGATCTGGCAGAAATAGTGCTGTTTGAATCCATGACGCTGGAGCTGGTCTGCGGTGTTTCTGTTACCTCCCGCGCGCGGGCAATGGGTGAAAACTGCAAGGGCGGCAGGCCATAGGAGCTCGCGTTGAAATTGGTGGCGTCGGGAAGAAACTGGATTTTCTGGACGTAGTTTTTGTAGAGCCGGCCTATACCGGGCAATGTTACAATTTCGCGCTGGTCAAGCAGATTGCGCATTTTTTCCACAAATTCCTCCACAGTACGGCCTGCATCTTCGGTCGAAAGCCCATGAGCATCCGCGATGTCTGCCGTCAGTAAACCATCATCAATGGTGAGGTTTTCGCTAAAAGCGAGGGTCTTTGCAGGAGGGTTCACCGTGCCGCCAACATAATCTGTGGAGGCAGGAGTGCGTGTGGCTGTGAATCCGCCGAATCCGGGGATCACGAGCGCATCGTGCAAAAAAAGAAGTTTTTCGATGTGGGCTGGGATATCAATCTGCATAGTATGAATCGGCTTGAAGGTTTTCATTTGGGAAATGGTTGGTTGGCTAGTTGTCACATAGCTTTACCAGACTGGGAAGGATTAGAAATCGGGCAAAGGTACGCCCCTCAAATGTACTATGGTTTCAAAAATTTAGATTTGATTTTGCTAGTGCCGCGTCTGCCGAATGATCTATGAATTGGCGTGGCAGATTTTTTGTTCATCAAGGCTTGAGGAGGGCGCTCCCGAAAGCCTTCGGGATTAACCGACGAAGAACCCAGATGAACGGAAAATATGACTGCCAATCCATAGGTCATTCGGCGGACGCGGCACTAGGGCTTACTGTTCTTAAAAAAAAGTCCAACAGTGTCTAAAAAATCCATCTAAAGGGATTGGTGTGCAAATGACAATAAGTTTTACATTTGGCCGCGAAAACAACCAGCGTATATGGACACAACTGGCGAAGTTGGGGCATTCTTCAAATCTGCTTTCTCTGTCGACAACGTGATTTTTGGCTTCGACGGCGGTGACTTGAAAGTGCTCCTCATCCAGCGCGGGCAAGCCCCGTTCAAAGACAAATGGGCATTGCCCGGCGATCTGGTCTATCCAAATGAAGACCTCAACACCGCTGCGGAGCGTGTGCTCGAACAACTGACTGGCCTGCGTGGGGTGTACCTGGAACAGGTCAAAACCTTTGGTGCGGTGAACAGACACCCGCTGGGTCGCGTAATCACAGTCGCCTATATCACGCTTATCAAGATCAGCAACTTCACCGTAACAGCAGCCTCTTTCGCACAATCCGCCCAATGGCACAGTATTGACCAGGTTGGCGATCTGGCATTCGACCACAACGAAATCCTCGAAAGTTGCCTTCGGCGTCTGAAGCGCAAAGTACGCACAGCACCCATAGGCTTTGAGTTGCTCCCCCCAAAATTCACGTTAACCGAGCTCCAACAACTTTACGATTCTGTACTACACTTGCCCAAACGACTCGACAAGCGAAACTTCCGTAAAAAAATACTATCCATGAACCTGCTCGTGGAATGCCCCGAAATGCAAGAGGGCGTGGCGCACCGACCCGCCAAACTCTATCAGTTCGACCGTGAAAAATATGGGCAATTCGTAAATGAAGGTTTTGTTTTTGATATTTAATGGTTTACTGGTGATTGGTTTACTAGTGATTGGTAGATTGGTGATCGGGGAGGTTTTGCTTTGACCAGTCTACCAATCACCAATAAACCAATCACTAATCACCAATAAACCAATCACCAACCACCATGATCAGAATAGACCACATAGGCATCGCAGTGCATAACCTGGGCACGAGCAACGAACTTTTCCGCAAACTCCTTGGAGAAGCCCATTACAAGATAGAGGCTGTGGAAAGCGAGCACGTTTCCACCTCGTTTTTCAAAATTGGAGAGAGCAAAATCGAACTTTTAGAGGCGAGTGACCCGGATAGCCCTATTGCCAAATTTATAGAGAAGCGCGGCGAGGGCATCCATCACATTGCCTTTGAAGTGGACGACCTACGGGCGGAAATAGAGCGTCTCGAAGCCGAGGGCTTTGTGCCGCTCAACCGCGAACCTAAACGCGGCGCTGACAACAAACTGGTGGTTTTCTTCCACCCAAAATCGTCGGGCGGGGTGCTTGTGGAGTTGTGCCAGAGTTTATGAAGTGATGAAGTGATTTGATATGCTCTATCACTTCATCGCTCTATCACTTCATCACTTCATCACTTCATAAACTCCGCGTCCTCCCGCCATCAACCGGCAAATTGATGCCATTGATGTACGAAGCCGCCGGGCTGGCCAAAAACGCTACCGCCGCCGCTACTTCCGATGGCTCCGCAAAACGGCGCATTGGCACCTGATTTTTGAATTGTGTTTCTACCGATTCGGTAGTCGCCGCGTTTGTAGCCGCTCGTTTTTCGATGATTTCCACCAGCCTGCCTGTGCGTGTGAATCCTGGCAGCACGTTATTTACCGTAATGCCAAATTGGCCCACCTCATTGGCCCAGGTCTTCGCCCATGCCGCTACGGCCCAGCGTGTGGTGTTGGATACACCCAGCCCGTCCAAGGGTTCTTTCACAGAGGTGCTGATGATGTTGATGATACGCCCGTAACCTTCCGCCTTCATCCCGGGGAGTACGGCTTGTGCCAGCAATTGGTTGCAAATCAAATGGTTGTGATAGGTCATCAAGAACGCCTCGCCCCGCGCTTCGGTAATGGGACCTCCTGCTGGGCCGCCCGTGTTGTTCACCAGGATATGTATATCTTGATTTTCGAGCAGTGCGGATACTGTTGTCAAAAGTCCTTGGCTGTTAGAGAAATCAACCGTCAAGTAGCCATGCTTTTGGCCTTGTGAAGCATCAAGCGTGGCTAGGGTTTCCTGCAAAGCAGATTCCGTACGCGCCATCAGGGTGACGTTGGCGCCCAAGGCAGCCAGTTCTATCGCAACAGCACGACCGATGCCCGCGCTGGCGCCGCCCACGAGGGCATTTTTGTGAAGGAGGGAAAGGTTCATGTGTGAAGTTATGGTTGCCCGCCTAAGGCTTTGAAAAGTCCGCCCAGTACATTCAGCACCTGAGTCACGCTTTGTTCGCTTTCCACCGGGAGCTTTACAAAAGTCTGTCCCGTTTTTTCATCTTTTTGGACGATGGATTTCACCAGTCGCTCTGTAGCTTGGTGATCGCTCAAGGTACGGGCGAGATGGGTAAAGAATTGAAGCCCGTTTTGCAAGAGCACTTCGGGTTGTAGGGGATCGGATGGCTGATTGGGCGAGGGGCGAAGAGGAGTGGCCGGAGCCGGGGTTTCGTCCGGGGCGTCCAGGTCGTCGGGCAGTTCGATGGGGCTTGATGAGGCTGCTGCTGCCTCTGGCACAAAATCCTCCGCTTCATCGCGCTGCGCGGTGGCTACGGGCGTTTCGATTTCATCGGGTGATACAGAAGCCATGCCGCTTACCGTGTCGCGGGTGATAACTTCAACGGAGGCCATAAACCGCTTGAATTTGCTGTCGCCCATAAAAATCGTGTCTTCTCCATCGTCCAGCACCCCAGCTGCCATGCTTTTTTTGAATTGGATCACGCCCAACAGGTTGTGCTCTATACTTTCCTGCGCCACCAAATTGATGATGTTCACAGGCTTTTCCTGGCCAAGACGATGGATACGCCCAATACGCTGTTCGAGTACGCCGGGGTTCCAGGGAATATCTAGATTTACTAGCCAGGCAGCAGCTTGCAGGTTGAGGCCCACACCGCCCGCATCGGTACTTAGAAAAACTCGGACTTCAGGGTTGTTGTTGAATTCTGTATAAAGTGCGCCCCGATCTTGGCTCCTAACTTGTCCGTTCAGGTATCGGTAACCCACACCCATTTCTTCCAACTCCTTGGCTACCAGATCGTTCATGCGCATCCATTGACTAAAAACGACCACTTTCTCTCCTTCAATTTCAAGTATTTCGCTGAGGATGTTGCGCAGCTCGTCCACCTTGGTCTGATAGTTTGTGCTTTGGTCCACGATGTAGGTGCTGTCGCAGACCATGCGCATCAGGTTGAGGTTTTTGAGTAGTTTTTGGCGGTCTTGCTCGTCGAGAAACCTCATGCGCTGCCATTTCAGCACCAATTTGGCAACCTGATCGGCGAATTCCCGGTGCATCTCGCGCTGGGGCTGGGTCATGGGCACTACAAGGTTTTTGTCCGTGCGCTTGGGCAGTTGTGGCAGCACTTGTTTTTTGGTGCGGCGTACGAGTCGCTGAGCGAGCAGATGGCGTATTTCGCCGAGGTTTTCGTAGCCGATCACGCGACCATTATCGTCGGTAGTCTGATAGCGTGGGAAAAAAACATGTCGCGGGCCGAGTGCGAAGGGGTCAACAAATTGCACCAGGCCGTATAGCTCTTCCAAATTGTTCTCGATGGGCGTGCCGGTGAGCACAAAAACGTAGCGCGAGGGGATGCGGCGTACGCTTTGTGCAATCTTGGTACGCCAGTTCTTGATGCGCTGGGCTTCATCGAGAATGATGAGGTCGTAGCCAGCATCTTCCATGGCTGTTGGATCAAACAAGGCAGAATGATAAGATGCGATTTTATAGACCGCTTCGCCTTCGCGGTGTTCTCGATGGCGCTGTATCGCATTGCCTTCAATCACCTTGGCCTCTTGCCCCGTAAATTTTTCAATTTCGGTTTTCCACTGATATTTCAAGGAGGTGGGCGCAAGGATGAGCACTTTGGAAATACCAACTTCGCGCCGTAGCAACTCGGTAGTGGCAATGGCCTGCAAAGTTTTTCCCAAGCCCATTTCGTCTCCGATGATGACGCGTCCGTGCTGGTAGGTAAACAGTACGCCCTGCTCCTGATAAGGGAACATTTCAGCCTTCACGAGACCGGAGAGCCATTTTTTTCGCTGTCCAGCATCCATTGATTCCACTTTTTGCACGCGTCGCTGGTGTTCACGCTGTTCGAGAATGTGCTCCAACGCGTCGTCGTAGCATCGGAACGCTGCGTCCAAGGCTCGGGCTTTTTGGAGAAGAACCTCGAAGTGCGCGAAGCCATCTTCTGTGAGGCAAAATTGATCGTCGAAGTAATCAAGCGAGAGGTCGGCAAACTTGTCCAAACGCTCTGAGCCAATTCGGAGCCGAACTTGCTTGCCATTGCGGTAGTCGAGGTAAACGGAGGAATAGCTGCGTTCCTCCTGAATCTTTAAATATTTACGCAGCCGTTTTTTGGTGATCAGTCGGAAAACAGCCTCAATATGCTTGCAAGTACCCAAACGACTGACCCGAAAATCATAACAACTACAAAAATTTTGTCCCCGATGGCCGGGGCTGCGAAGCGCCACCTTGTAAGTGTTTCGGGAAGCTGGGTTGCTAACGAGGTAGTCGGCATACACGGTTTCAAGGCTGATTTTCTCAATGTTGAAATCGTTGTCGTGTACAAACTGTTTGCGAAGCGCGATCTGCCATTTTTCCATGGCCATGCCCTCGGGTCGGCGGTGGTAGGGGATTTCTTTTTTCTTCTTCTTTTTGGTGGATTTTTTGACGGTAGAGGAATCTGCTTTCGCGGTCATGCTGTTTTCGTTTTAGGGGGGTGAAAGTAGGGAGCTGGGGTGGGATGAAGAAATTTGTGGTATTTTTGGGGGTTAAAAAAATTGAACGTGAGAAAACCCTCACCGCAATTTGACCTAGGTTGTTGCTTTCTACAAACAAAATCTTGCCCATGACTGCTGTACTAAAAGTGAATGTCCAAGAACTTGACACAAAATTCGTCGAGGATTTGAAGCACCAATTCGGCCATTCTGAGTTGGAGATTCGCGTCCATGACCAACCCGACGCGGCTTCGATGTTTTCAGCAAAAGATTTTTGGGAGACTATCGGCTTGCTAGATTGGTCAAGCGAAGGTGATGACACGAAAGTGGTAGAACCTGTGATTCGCGCGTTAGAAAGTCAACCATTGGCCCATATTTATAGGTTCGCCGATATTTTATCAGAGAAACTATGGCATTTGGATACCAAAGGGCATGCGCAGGTTTTCTTGAACGATTCAGAAGAAGAGGGGTATTTGTCGTCAGATGATTTTCTGTACGCTCGTTGCACAGTGGTCGCAAACGGTCAGAAATTTTACGAAAAAGTCCTGAATAAGCCATCCGAAATGCCAAAAGAACTGACGTTCGAACCTTTGCTGTACATCGCCTTGAATGCATACAAGCGCAAGACGGGCAAGGAACTAATGTTGCTTCCAGCATTTAATTACGAGACCTACAGCAACAAAGAAGGCTGGGCAAAATAGGTAAGTGGACATGTCAGCACACGGTAATTCCAATCTAAACACCAAGCCGCATCATTTGTGTGAAATACGAGATTCTGTAGATGACGAGGTGTTCAAATACGGCATCAGCCACGACCAGGTTGACGACGACGGCTATTCAAATCGGATGCGCGTTCAGGTCAACTTCTTAAATCTCGGAGTAAATTGGCCTCGCTTCTTTGCGCGGATATTAGTATTGGATATCTACGGCAGAATGGAAGCCAAACGCATGGAACGGAAATACATCCGTCAATACAGCGTGCAACACGGCAGCAAGCCAAGGGGCAATCTTGAAGATTAGGGTATTTAGCAGGTTCTTCTTTACTCGTCAGCCTTTTTCCTGCCACCTTTTCGCAAACCACTCCTGTATCAAAAGGTGATGGCAACCAATTTAACTCACTCCTTCGCCGTGCGTGGGTCTTTTGACCCCGCACCTTTTGGTGGCATTTTGTCTACAAGTTTATCTGAAATCGGTTTCGGAGTGTGCGAGTGCAAAAGGGATTATTCCCCTTTGATTAATGTCACCAACGATCCCAAGCCTGGTATTTTGCTAAGGATTCGTTCCGAAATCTTCACAAAAGCATCCTCCGAGAAAGTTTTGCTCTGCGTACCTGCATAGACGAGTAGCAACATCATAATGAGGATAGTGGTGACCACGACCAGTACCGCGAGGTAAGGTGATTTCATCATATCTACACAAAGCGCGATGGTCGGGAGTATTACAACAAATGCGATGAGGCCTCCGTAAATACTATTGTTCGACTTTTCGGGAGTTGAATTGGGCGAAATTTCTGGCATGACAAATGTTGGGTTAACTGTGATATTATTTGTGAAGTGGGTAGCAGCGCGATTTTGGTCTTCTTTGGCTTGGCTGGGTGAAATGATGCCGCTTAGTACATCTGAGATTTTCACTTTTTGGGCCTTCGTACGGCATTCGATTTCTTCTAATTTCAATTCGCGACGGTAACGGAGCAGTTCTTTAAAGTAATTAAACGGTGTTGGGTTGTCGCTTTCTTTGCAGTCTTTGCAGTTGCAGTAAATGACATATTCCACCTCCAAATTTGGGAAATCGCCATGAATATCTGTCAATTTCGTCTGAATTTCTCGAAACAAATCCTCGGAATAGGTTCCCCGCAGGCGCAGGGCGATTTTTGGCTTCTCGTCTTTTTTATATTTTTCTTGCAGGTAGGCCTGAGTACCCTTACATTTCAAAGCCTCCCCATCCAGCACAGCACCATGCTGCCAGGCCCATTCCCTGTTTTGAGCGATGTGTTCGTGCATGTTCACAATAAGCCTGGTTATCACCGCCCTGGGCAGAAAATCATAGCTCACATCTACGCGTACATTTTCAGTTTCGTCCCAGTCGCCGAATTTTGTAGGAGGAGTCTTTTCCAAACATTGCGGGGCTACATATTCCTGTTGCTTCAGCGGGTAGCACAGTTGGAATTCTTGTAAGAGTTGTAAAAGGTCCTCTTGTTTGCCTTCGTACTTTTTATCTTCCCATATTTTAGGCAAATCCTTGCGATCGAATTTGCCCCGTTTTTCGCGCAATAAGGAGCTGTCTAGGATTGCGAAAACAGCGTCAATTGCCCATTCGTTTTGAAGAATGACCGTATTGCGAAGAACTGCGTTATGCTGGTAATGAAGAAAAATGCCCAGGGTGTGAAAGGTTTTGCTCAAGTCGAGCTGTTGGGCAGGATCAAAGTAACCAAATTCGTTGCAAGTCCGCCGATATTCATCTAGGGAAATACAAGGGGTTTCTTTTGCCCTCTTTGCAATGGCTTCTCTAATCCTGCGCCAGGTAGGGGTTACCTTACTTCCTATGTGTTCGAGGCTTTTCAGCTGCAACACAATTGAATCTTTCAGTAGGCGAAATTGCTTGGCATCTTCGATTTTGTAACGGTCTTGGACTTCCGGGTTCACCCGGTCGAGATTAACCGGGAACACGCCTTTTATCATCGTGCCAAACCGACGGTTTATGTCTTTCCAGTCTGTGGAATCGTCGCGATCACTTTGTTTGTTTTCGACCCGCAATACTGGACTTCCCTCGCCGAGTTTGTTCACGGTTTCGAGCCAGAACTCCACGTCCCCCTCGTTCTTATGGTCATAATCTGTGTTTGTCACCAGAATATAAAGCGTGCTACGCACAAAAAACAATTGGTGGGTGGGGTGGTACTGCCGTTGCCCACCAAAATCCCATACCTGATAATGAAAGGTAACCTGTTTACCACTTGAAGTGGTGTAAGGGAAGGCATTGCTTTCCACGTCAATGTCCACATCAATGCCTTTGGTGCTGAGCGTAGGCAAGGGATTGGTTTCGTCTTGAAGTTTTTTTCGCAGACTGGTCTTTCCGGCCCTAGGCTCTCCAATGATAAGCATCCGGGCTTCATACAGCTCCTCCATCCCATCTTGTGTTAACCCGCGCAAATGTTCCAGCAAGGCGCGACGTCCTTGTTTAGCCCGGGCGAGCAACACGGGATCGTTGAAATCATTTCCAGCCAGCCACAAATGCTCCAACCCCTCAATCCCCGCTGGCAGCACAAACTCTCTGAGCTGGTTGTTGCAAAGGTCGAGGTAGCGCAGGTTTGGCATTTTCGTTAAATCTGTCATGGCCTCCAAGGCGTTGCCGCGCAAGTTCAAGGCTTCGAGGCGAGTAAGGTCGAAACGCCAAGTGATATTTTGCCAGTCTTCATGATGGAGACCAAACCCCGCCAGGTTCAGCCCAGCCAGCGAGCCATCCGAGTGCAAGGCATATTGCGTCAGCCAGCCGCCCTCGCGATCAGGGTCTTTGCGGCAGGACATCACGTTGCGGATGGGGTCGTGGCCGTGCTTGGGGGCAGGGTGCAGCGCGATGTTGAGCGCTGATTCCAATTCGGCGATGACGGCGGGCTTCTCCATATTTCGATTTTGTTTTTCAAAATGAAGCGGCAGAATTTTCGGTCGTGACATGCCTACTAATACCGCCGCTTTTTCACCCCGATATTGTCGGGATGCGTTTTTGTCCCGACTAAAAGTCGGGATCAGGACTACTGCCTGGTTAGTGGAAGCCATCCGGCTTACCCGTAAGCTGCAGGGCAAGGCGGAAACCGATATTGTTGTTGCGGTTGTCCGGCCTGTTGTTGTTGCGGTACGCTAGGCGGCAATTCTGCGGGCTGTTGCCCCAATTGCCGCCGCGCATTACGCGGTTGACGCCCTATGGCAATAGACCTTTGTCTTCCATAAATAATTTGGCCCTAAAGCCTTTTGTTTCAGCATGTTGCGTGAAGGCCAACAAGGGCAATATATGTCTTTGGTAGCTTGCCTCACCCCAAACGCCCGATTCCAACTGCTGCTCTGCGAAGCGCCATTTTCGCACAAACCGAATTTTGCTTTGTTGCAAAAGCCGCATATAATATGGCTTTACCATGTAACCGAGAAAGGGCAAGCCCTGAGCGGTCTGGTTCAGTTGAACTGGCTTCAGCGTACAAAGAAGACGGTTTTCTACATAAGCATGAATGGCCTCCTGGGCTTTTTGTAACTCCTTTTTCTCGTTGCTCCAAAGCACTATATCGTCCATGTAGCGTACATAAGCGCGGATGCCCAGTTCATTTTTTACAAAATGATCCAAGCCCGCAAGATAATGGTTCGCAAAATATTGGCTCGTCAGATTGCCAATGGGCAAACCGCGTTTCGGGCTGGCTTCGTAACTCTCGAGTATCTTGCCCAGTATTTCCAACAATTTTGGGTCTTTAAACATTTTCGTTAATTGCACCCTGACTACATCGTGATGTATGCTCTCAAAAAATTTGCGGACATCCAGTTTTAAAAACCACTGGTGATTACAGGTAAATCTTCGCGCCTGTCCCAATGCTGCGTAGGTCCCTTTCCCTTTTCGGCTGGCATAACTGTCTGATATTTGCCTCCGCTCGAAATAAGGGTGACACACGTTCATCAGGGCATGGTGCAAAACCTGTTCACCAAAGGCCGCAGCACATATCTGCCGTTCTTTCGGTTCATATATTTTGAAATAGTAATAATCGCCCACATCCACCAGTCCCGTTAGAATTTGCTCGCGCAAATCAATCAAGTTTTCCCCCAAGCCTGTCCGATAGACTTCTACGTTATGGGCATGGCTCTTGCCCTTTCGAGCTTTCCAAAAAGCCAAATAGAGGTTGTCCAGATCGGCCACTTGTTCGATGAGTTGCTTAGTCAAGGGTTTCTCGGTAATCTATTTTCTGGCGATCACCTGCAGGAGATTCATCCAGGTACTTAATGCGAAAACACCAATGGGTGCTATGGTCGCTGCTTATGATTTGCTCGCTCATGTCAAGCACTTTCTTGGACCGCAAGAACAAGTTCATGTCTTCGGTCAGCGCTTCACCGCCGGGTATTGGGATGGTGTAGATTTTTATTTGCATAAGGAACGCGGCACCAATAACTTCCCAATTTGATGCCATTCTTTTGCCGCCATCCATCCTATCTTTTTCGTTAAATAGCCCCACTATTCGCCTCAAAAGATAGTTGGCTAACGCCAAAATAATTGGCCTGAAATTAGAAAGTTATTTTGACACCGTTCCTAAGGAACGCGGCACCAATAACTTAGTCATTTGATGCCACCCTTTGTTCCATCATACGGCCGCTATTTTTCTTTAAATAGCCCCACTATTCGCAGAAAAATAGTGTTGTCTGATGAAAAAATGCTTTACCTAAAATGACTAACTTATTGGTGTCGCGTTCCTAATAGGTAAAAGGCTCAATTTTCAAAAAAAAATTTTGGCGCCAAGCGCCAAATGACCACTATCAGATTCGCTCTGTACGGTCGCCATGCTGCGCCGGAGGGTCGTCCCTCCCCTCCTTGCTTGCATTGCTCCCTTACATCGTTTGCGCTCCGCGCCTCTTTTGCTTACGGGTAAGGCCGTCCGGCTAACCATCTACCTGCAGGGCAAGGCGGAAACCGATAAAGTTGCCGCGGTAGTCCGGCCTGCGGCCGCCGCGGTACGCTAGGCGGCAATTCCGCGGGCCGTAGCCCCAATTGCCGCCGCGCATAACGCGGTAGACGCCTTTTTCAGGTCCGGGCGAATTTTCTTGCGGCTCAGCGCGGTAATCGGCCCACCAGTCTTCACACCATTCGAACACATTGCCGATCATATCGTACAGCCCAAGTGCGTTGGGCATCAACAGGCCAGCCTCCCGCGTTTCGCCACCACTGTTGTCTGCGTACCAGCCTACCTGGTCGAGTAGGTCGGAACCGGCATATTTGAGGCTTTCATCCTGGCCTGCTCGCGCCGCATACTCCCATTGTGCCTCTTTAGGCAAGCAATAACCGGCCCCACCCCGGCCCTCTCCGCCATTTGGCGGAAGGGAGACCTGCACTTCGCCTTCATTGGGCAGGGTCCATTGTTTACCGTCCCAACCATAAGGCTGTCCTTGCGGGTCGAGGTACACCGGGCTGCGGTTCGTCATTTTACTAAGTGCATTGCAAAAAACAGCAGCATCAAACCAGGATACCTGCTCTACGGGCCGCATACCGCCTTTGAAATGCGAAGGATCTGTGCCCATGACTGCTTTCCACAAATCCTGGGTTACGGCATGCTCAGCCATCAAAAAGGCGTCGAGTTGCACCCGGTGTTGGGGCTTTTCGTCATTTTCGTCATCCGGGCCGTCCTTAGGGCTTCCCATCAGAAATGCACCTGCGTGCACACGTACCATGCGGAAGCGCAGGCTGGAGTGGGGGAGGAGGCTTTGGTCAAAGTAATGCTGGGTGCTCATAGGCGCTTTAGCGGGGTGAAAAATCGCGCAATAATAAGGCGTATTCCCCAAAATGCCGTAGGCATGCCATTATGGTAACAAATGGCAAACCGGATGATAAATCACGGAACGGCGTAGCCGTGACATTATAAAATGCCACGGCTACGCCGTTTAGAGGGGTTCGTGGAAAATGTATTTTTCATCGTGGTCGATCTCGAATTTTTGTAAGAATTCGAGATATTCGGCTCGGAATGAACGCTTTTTATGGTGTGCCTCTTGGTTTTGAACGTACCGATATACCACATTGACCTGCGATTTTGCGTAGGAAAATGCCCCAAATCCTTTCTGCCACTCAAATCGGTGCTCTAAAAACTTTCGTTCGTTTATCCAGCCTGAAGCATTGGATTTGACCTTTTGCATCAGGTCAGAGAGTGATTGTTTGGGGTTTAAGCCAAAGAAACAATGCACATGGTCGGCTACTCCATTGATGATTAGAGTTTTGTGCCCCAGGTCATTGATGGTTTGACCAATGTAGCCAAAGAGCTCTTGCCGGAATTCGGGTAGGATTAATCCTTGCCGGAATTTGACCGCAAATACGGTCTGGATGTGGAGTTGATGGTAGGTGTTAGCCATGATTAACGTGTTTTGGTATAAAATGTATTGTATAAAATTATAGGATAAGAATGGATTATGCAAGGGTTGTAGATCGTCTTTCTTCATAAAAATTTAATTCCTACGGCATTCTTGTTCCATCTTGGGCTTTTGGTAAACCCGCGGCTGACCCGCAGCGAACGAAAAAAATGCCGTAGGCATGACATTCTGGTAACAAATGGCAAACCGGATGATAAATCACGGAACGGCGTAGCCGTGGCATTATATAATGCCACGGCTACGCCGTTTTTACCCCCCCCCTTCGGGGGCCTACCATAATGCCACGGCTACGCCGTTTTTACCGCGCCCCAACATCCGCTGGGCTACTATAATGCCACGGCTACGCCGTTCCGCCTTTAGGTGAGATCTAACAAAAAACTCCCGGCAGCGCAAACGCACTGCCGGGAGTCGTATAACTTTCAACTTGTTACTTTCAACTTTTTACTTCCCGCCTTTAGCAGCCGCAATCACCGCTTCAGAAACGCTGGCCGGTGGCGGAGCGTAGTGGCTGAATTCCATGGTGCTTGAAGCACGGCCGGAAGTCAAGGTGCGGAGTTGTGTCACATATCCGAACATTTCGGAAAGTGGCACTTCTGCCTGAATGGCCACTGCGCCACCCATACGACCCTCCTGGCCTTTTGGCAAGCCACGGCGGCGGTTCAAGTCGCCGATAACCGGGCCAACGTAATCTTCCGGAGTGATCACTTCCAATTTCATGATTGGCTCCATGATCACCGGTTTAGTGGCCGGTGCTGCGGCGCGGAAACCTTCCTTGGCGCACAACTCGAACGCAATCGGCTTGGAGTCAACTGCGTGCATGCCACCGTCGAGTACCTTAACCTTCATCGAGTCAATGTTGTAGCCAGCGAGGATACCGTTGTTCATCATCTGCGTGAAACCGTCAGCAATAGGTTTCTGGTAGTTCTTGTCAATCGAACCACCCACGATGCCCCACTCGAACTGTAGTTTCTTCTTGCCGCTCTTGAAGTCGTCGCTGTTGAGGAAGTCCTCGTCGGCTGGGCCGAGTGTGAATTCCATATCAGCGAAAAGACCCGAACCGCCTGTTTGCTTTTTCAAGCGTTCGCGGTGCGTGGTGGTTTTGGTCAAGGCCTCTTTGTAGTTCACCTGTGGAGCGCCTTGGTTGCATTCCACTTTGAATTCGCGGCGCAAACGGTCTACAATGATCTCCAGGTGCAATTCACCCATGCCGCTGATGACCGTTTGGTTGGTGTCTTCGTCATATTTCACGCGGAAAGTTGGATCTTCCTCTGCGAGTTTGTTGAGGGCCATGCCCATTTTGTCAAGGTCTTTTTGTGTCTTGGGTTCTACGGCCAAGCCAATTACAGGCTCAGGGAACACCATGCTTTCGAGCACGATCTGATGGCTCACATCGCAAAGCGTGTCGCCCGTGCGTATGTCTTTGAAGCCTACTGCCGCCGCGATGTCGCCAGCCTCCACCGAGTCAATCGGGTTTTGCTTGTTGGCGTGCATCTGATACAAGCGGCTGATGCGCTCTTTGTCTCCTGTACGGGTATTCATAACATAAGAACCCGCGTCGAGTTTGCCCGCATACACGCGGATAAAACACAAGCGGCCCACGAAGGGGTCGGTTGCGATCTTGAACGCCAAGGCAGTAAATGGCTCGTTAACCGAAGGTTTGCGAGACACTACTTTTTCTGTACGCGGGTCTAAACCCGTTACATCAGCGATATCGGTTGGTGCCGGGAGGAAGTAGCAAGCCGCATCGAGACAAGCTTGTACACCTTTGTTTTTGAAAGCAGAACCGCACATCACGGGGGTCATTTTCAAATCGCACACAGCGGAACGAACGGCAGCGCGCATTTCTTCTACAGTGATACTGTCGGGATCAACGAAGAATTTTTCGAGCAGATTGTCGTCGTAAGAAGCAACTTCTTCGATAAGTTGCTGACGCAGTTCGTGAACGGTTTCTTTCAAATCCTCAGGGATGGGAATTTCCGTGTAGGTCATGCCTTGGTCCTGCTCATTCCAAACAATTGCTTTGCCCATCACGAGGTCCACGACGCCTTTGAAATTATGCTCAGAGCCAATAGGCACCTGGAGTGGAATAGCATTCGAGCCAAGTTTGGCTTTCATGTCTTTCACCACCATCATAAAGTCGGAGCCTGCGCGGTCCATCTTGTTGACAAACGCGATACGTGGCACTTTATAGTTGTCGGCCAAACGCCAGTTGGTCTCGGACTGAGGCTCAACGCCATCTACTGCCGAAAACAAGAACACCAAGCCGTCGAGCACACGCAAAGACCTGTTCACTTCCACGGTGAAGTCCACGTGGCCAGGGGTGTCAATGATGTTGAAATCATATAGTTGGCCGTCTACCGTCCAGTGGCATCTGGTAGCAGCTGAGGTGATGGTGATGCCGCGCTCTTGCTCCTGTTCCATCCAGTCCATCGTAGCGGCACCTTCGTGCACTTCGCCGATTTTGTGGTTGACACCTGTGTAAAAGAGCGTACGCTCGGTGAAAGTCGTTTTGCCCGCATCAATGTGGGCGGCGATACCAATATTCCGGGTGAACCGAAGGTCCGTTGCCATGACTTTTTACTTTATTGATTGTGTGAGAGAATGTGTGTGTAAGTTTGAAGGGTTTGAAGGGTTCAAACAATTCAAACGACAAAAGGCTATTCAGAACAAAGTATCGCTACATAGTGTAAATTTACTTTGAACCGAATATTAATTTTGAGTAAACCCTTTGATTTTTAAGAAAATTTTGAAAAAAACAAATGATGCATTCTTTTCAAAACCTCTAAAAACGCCGATACCGCCGAAAATTGCTTTCCCAAACACTATGCTGGGAACTGCAACCTTCGGCGGTAGGGCGGTGGCTTAGCCTTGCTTAACGTCCCCGGAAGTGGGCAAAAGCGCGGTTGGCTTCAGCCATTTTGTGCACGTCTTCGCGCTTTTTCACTGCGTTGCCTTCGCCTTTTGCAGCGGCCATTACTTCAGCGGCGAGTTTTTCGGCCATGCCTTTACCGCTACGGGTACGGGCATATTTGATCATCCACTTGATGCCAATGGAGACTTTGCGGTTGGCAGGAAGTTCCGTTGGGATTTGGAAAGTAGAGCCCCCTACGCGGCGGCTGCGGACTTCCACTTGTGGCATGACGTTGTTGAGTGCTTTTTTCCAGATCTGCAACTCGTCCTCGTTGGTGCGGCTTTTTACGATGTCAAGTGCATCGTAAAAAATGCCAAATGCAACGCTCTTCTTGCCGTCCCACATCAGGTTATTCACGAAACGTGTTACCATCGTATCGTTATAACGCGGATCGGCGGCCAATACTCGAGGTTTCGGTTTGTGCTTACGCATTTCTTAGTGATAAGTGTTTAGTGATAAGTGGTAGCATATTAAGGTAAACAAAAAAGTGAGGGATGCCCACTTATCATTTAACACTTAACACTTACCACTGAAATTTATTTCTTTGGACGCTTGGTGCCGTATTTCGAGCGGCTCTTGTTGCGCTTTTGAACACCTGCTGTGTCAAGGGCGCCACGCACAATGGTGTAGCGCACCCCTGGAAGGTCTTTTACTTTACCGCCACGCACGAGCACGATGGAGTGCTCCTGCAGGTTATGGCCTTCTCCAGGGATGTAGCAGATTACTTCAAAACCGTTCACAAGGCGCACTTTCGCCACTTTGCGGAGGGCTGAGTTAGGTTTTTTCGGAGTGGTAGTGTACACACGGGTGCATACGCCACGCTTCTGCGGGCTGGAATTGAGCGCTCGGCTCTTGCTCGCATACTCCACCTTTTCGCGGCTTTTCCGCACAAGTTGATTGATGGTTGGCATACTGTTATTTTTGCTAAAATTTTTGTAACTCGTTCAAAATCAATGAAAAAAGGATAAAAAAGCACTCCCTTTTTCCAAAACGGTGGCAAAGGTAGTTCTACTTCCTGCTATTTTCCAAGCAGGACTCAAAGTTTTCTGTGTAAAATCTGATGTGCTCAGCGTATCACCGTGACATCCCCTTCGTACTGCAACACTGTGCCATCAATAAAGCGCACCATTGCGTACCAGGCGAACACGCCGTCCACTTTTTGACCCTTCGCAGTACCGTCCCAGCCGAAGTTGGGTTCATTCAGGTCAAAATCACGGTTTTCGTAGATCAGGCTGCCCCAACGATCGTAGATACGCAGGAGGGAGATTTGTTCCGCAGCCGGGCCACCGAAACCTGTGAAGTGATCGTTCGGATAAGGATTGTCCGGCGCAAAAATGTTGGGAAAATACACCGGGCGGTCTTTTTTTACACGAATGGTGACGGTGTCAAAGGCCATGCAGCCGTCCTCGTCAGTGATTTTGACGACGTAAGCAATATCATCAATGGCCGTGGCGGTCGGATCTGGAATATTGGTTTCGCTCAGCCCAATGCCAGGCGACCATTCAAAAGTGACTAAACGACCAAATGGCGCAGTAACTGTACTGATGTCCACCGTGAAACCCAGATCAAGCGTCGTATCGGTTGGCACTGCTGCCACGATGAGTGCTGGAGGTTGTGAAATAGTGGCAAAAACTGAGTCCTGACAACCATAAGCATCTTTTACTTTCACCCAATAATCGCCTGCCAGCAAATTTTTCAAAGTGTCTGAGGCAAAGAAAGTGATGCCGTCTGGGCTGAACATGTAGGGAGGGCGCCCGCCTACACCTTCCACGCGGATTTCGCCTTCGGGAGTGCCGTTGCAAATAAGGTCTAAAACATCAATCAGATTTACTGCCACATCTGGTGGTTCGGTGATGAACACGCCTCCGACAATGATGCATTCGTTTCGATCTGAAACGGTTACCTCATATTGGCCCGGAGTTAAATTGCTTATGGTTTGTGTGAGTGCCCCATTTGACCATTGATAGGTGTACACTCCTGTTCCACCTGTAGGGATTGCTTCCGCCATACCGTCATTTGCCCCAAAACAAGAAATATCTACGGTGTCTATCATCAGTTCGAGCGGAGGGTTGTCCATTACTGTCACAATGAAAGTTCCCTCACACAGTACTCCATCAATGGCCTGAATGGTATAAACCCCTGCTCCAAATCCTCCTTGCGAATTGCTGGGGATATAGCCACTTCCCCAATCGAATTGCACAATGGGCTTTCCATTGGTCACGTTGAGCGTAATGATGCCGTTGGCATCACCAAAACAAAGCGGTTTTTCCACACTGGCATCTGCCGTTAGAATCCGCTCATCCACTTGAATGCCCAAATCGGTTTTGCAATTGTTAAAATCAACAATGGCGAGCGTGTAAAAACCAACACCGAGGCTGTCCAGCGAGTTTTCGGTGGTAAAAGGCCCGTTGTTCCAACTGAACAGATAGGGAGGCGTACCGCTTGTGATATTGTTGATAATAATCTTGCCATTCGCTGTGCCGTTGCAATCGGGTGCAGCGATGAGCGTGTCTACCGTTACGTCGGGGTAAATCACCACCGAATGAATATCGGTGACCTTACATCCAAGATCGGTTTCCAAAGTAAGTACCACGGGGTGAACGCCGGGTGTGTTGAATGCCACCGTATGCGGACCGGGGCCTGTCGCGATTTGCGGCACAGCATCAGCGCCGAAGCTCCAATTCCAGGCCGTGATGGCGCCAAGGGCGAAAGTAGAAGCGTCTATTACTTGAACAGGAGTGCCTAGACATACTGCTTCCGGGATGGTTTCAAAGGCTGCTTCTGGGCCGAGAAACTCACCAGAGCCGCCAAATTCAATAGAAAACCCATTGCCTGTGGCCGAAAAGTTGTTGACCGCCAGCGCATAGGTTTCCCCTTGTATCATATCCAGGGGTTTCAACCAGGCATCATCACCTGGTTCGGAGCAGCCTGCGTCTTCGCTGACATCAGGGTCGCCATTGCGCATCCCGGTTGGCCCGAGACAGGCGGCAGAATTGACATTCTGACTTTGACCAGATGCCATGCAGCGCTCCACTACTTTGCCGTTACAGTTGCCGATGCCATTGGGCAGGCGATAAATGATAAAATCAAGATCATCTGGGCCATTCAATGGGGTCAAGGTCATGGTCAATGTACCTGATTCCGCACAGGTGAAAACAAACCAGGTAGAGTTGGATTCAAAAATTCCTGGCACACCATTATTGAAACAAGTCGCGTCCTGCATTTCGCTATTATTGCTTCCTGCCCCCGTTACGTATTGCACTACAAAAGGAGATTTGTCGCACAAAATGGAGGCCGTAGGGCAGTCCGAGGTTGGTTCAACGGGCGGGTTATAGTTGTTGACACAAATTTGGAAAGTGCCGGTTTGACCCCCCGCACCCTGAACACGGATCAGATAAGTAGAACCGACAAAAAGCCCGCCCTTGTAAGCTTCCGCGATGTTGTTGTTGCCAGTAGCGGCATCACATACCAATTCATTGATGACACCGCCACAAGTGCCAAAATACAGGGTTACTTGTGGGTCTTGCAAGGTGCCGCCGGGCGCTTGTGCTGTAGCGCCGCGCACAGTGATGGTCATGTCAGTTGCCTGTGGTGTGAAGCTGAACCAAACATCGTTTTGCACCGAACCAAAACAGCTGGATACCCCATAAGTAGAAGGGGTTGCGCCTGCATTGGTGTAGGCGTCTACAGGACTACAGAAAGTCAAGACAGAAGGAATCACGATGGGGCTGGAACACTCGTCATTGTTTGGCTGCGCGAATGCACTTGCTGCACAAATAAAAAGGGCAAATAAGAGGGTAGTTTTTCTCATGGTGAGCTGTTGAAATCGGGATGTTGGGGGTATTGGGGCCTTGTACAGGTCAAGACGCAAAACCAGCCCACTTTGTTGGCTGAATTTTTAGTCAAATTTTTCTTAAAATGCTGAAATCCAACCTGAACCCCCCTCTGAACCATTTGGAAACCTGCATTAACGCCGCAAATTAGCAAAATAAGCTTCGCCAGAGATTCTCTACTTTTGCCGCCGATGAAACATCTCCCCAACGCGCTCACGCTGGCCAACTTGTTTTGCGGGTGCTGTGCCTTGCTCTACATTGCTTACTGGCAGCCCGAAATGGCGGCTCTTTTCACTGCCGCGTCGTTCGTCTTTGATTACCTGGATGGGATGGTGGCACGGGCTTTAAAGCTCAGTTCGCCACTTGGCAAAGAACTTGATTCATTGGCAGACGTGGTGAGTTTTGGGGTAGTGCCGGGGGCGATGTTATACCAATTGTTGGCGGGCGAGCCGTCTCTCAGTACTGTTTTCGGGGAGTCATTTGTCAAAGTCGCGGCATTGCCTGCATTTTTACTCTCGGCTTTTTCCGCGCTTCGCCTGGCAAAATTCAATCTGGATACGCGGCAGGCCAATTATTTCATTGGACTAAGTACCCCGGCGTGTACAGTGTTCGTTTTGGGGCTAGCCTTGACGGCACATCAAAACCTTTTTGGATTGAAAGAAATGATTGAAAATCAGTGGCTTTTGTACGGATTAGTCGGGATTCTTTCGTGGCTTTTGGTAAGCGAAATTCCAATGTTTGGGATGAAAATAAAGCGTTTTGATTGGGAAAGCAACAAGTTCAACCTGGCTTTTTTGACCTTGTTTGCCTTACTAATTGTTTTTTTGAAAGAACTGGCTTTGTCTGCCATCATCGTTTCCTATATTGTTTTGTCAGTTATTTTTAGAAAAAATATCACTGCTGGTTAATTTAGCCACTAATTGCACTAATTGACACTAATAGAATATTCCAATTCGTGAAAATTAGTGTAATTCGTGGCCAACCAAATCACCCCCTCCTACGCTTCGGCTTCGGCGGGTAAAAAATAAACAAATCCACCATAGAATGAAGTTTATCGCCGAAATTGACATAATGCCCCACCGCGAACTGCTTGACCCTCAAGGCAAAGCCGTGGTGAACAACATGAAACACCTTGACCTCTCAGGTATCCAGGATGTGCGCATTGGCCGTCACGTAAACATGACGTTGGAAGCCAGTTCGGAAGCCGAAGCCCGCCAAAAAGTAGACACCGCCTGCCAGAAATTGCTGGCCAATCTTATTATGGAAACCTATTCTTTCTCCCTAAAGTCGGCCTGAAAAAGTACGAGATAGTAGGCAGTGGCCGTTCGAGCACTGTCAAGAGTTACTGCCTACTGCCACTGCCACTCTTTAATATGCTCTACATCGTCCCAACGCCCATCGGCAATCTCGAAGACATCACCCTCCGCGCCATCCGGGTGCTCAAGGAAGTGTCGGTCGTGCTGGCGGAGGACACCCGTACTAGCCGCCGATTGCTCGACCATTACGAGATAAAAACACATCTCCGCGCTTTTCATGCCCACAACGAACACGCCAAAGTAGAGCATGTGGTAGACGAACTGGCTTCCGGTTTGACCATGGCACTCATCTCCGATGCTGGTACGCCTGGAATTTCAGACCCGGGTTTTTTGTTGGCGCGTGCCTGTCAACGCCGAGGGGTTCGGGTGGAATGCCTGCCTGGGGCAACGGCGTTTGTACCAGCACTGGTGGCCAGCGGCTTGCCTTGCGATACCTTCCATTTTGAAGGTTTTTTGCCGCACAAAAAAGGCCGCCAGACAAGGTTGAAATACCTTGCAACATTGCCACACACCTTTGTGCTGTATGAATCACCGTTCCGTTTGGTGAAGTGTCTGGAAGAACTCATCGTGCATTGTGGTGCAACGCGACAAGCCTGCGTGGCACGGGAACTCAGCAAAAAATTTGAAGAAGTAAAAACGGCTCCGCTTACGGAATTGCTTGCGCATTTTACTTCAAAAGAGGTGAAGGGAGAGATTGTAGTGGTGGTGAGTGGAGCGTAAAAATGTCCAATGTCCAACAAGGAATATTTTTATCACCGCCACACCGCCGTGCTTCCTTCTGCCGCAAACTGCACCTCCAGCAAATGCGGAAAAAAGTCCTTCAAACTATCAATATGCGACACAATGTAAATCTGCCTGAACTGCTCTTGCAAGTAGTTGAGCGCCAGCATCATTTCCATTCGTCGCTCCTCGTCTTGACTGCCGAAAATCTCGTCGAAGGCGAGGAATTCCAATTGTTGCCCTGAGCCGCTCAGATCCATGATAGCTTTCGTGATAGCGATGCGCAAACAGAAATTAGCGAGGTCAACCTCTCCGCCACTAAACCGTTCAATGGGATAAAACACCCCGCCATCGGTGATGGCAAAGTCAAAATTCTCGTCCACGCGAATGCCTTCGTACTTTCCCTTAGTGATCCGGCTGAACAGGTCGCTGGCCTCGCGTGAAATGCCCGGACTGACTTTTTCCAATATTTCGGTTTTGAACAGGCCGAGCATTTCGGTGAGCCTTCGGAGTAGTTCTACCTCCTCAAGTTTGTCGCTGATTTGGGCAAGGATGCGCTCGTTGACGCGGAGTTTTTCAACTGACTTGGATTGCTCGTTTAGGAGTTCGATCCCTGTTTTCTCCAAGGCTCGAAAGGTCTCTGTTTGTGCTTGAAATGCTTCGGTAAAACTTGCAACTGCTTGTTTGGCAAGGTTGTACGCAGATTCATTGTAGCCGACGCTGGCTAGTTCTGCCGTGAGGGAAGTGTTTTTTTGACTTGCCTCTGCAATGCCCAATTCGGTGGTTTTCAGTGCCGCGAGGGTGGCGGGCATTTCGCGGGCGAGATAGTTTTCTTGCGACAGAAATTCACGATAGCGGGCCTCTTGAGTGGAGAGTTTTGATTTCAGGTTTTGGTAGGCCGCTTCGTCAAAATGGACTTCCCCAATTTCTCGAAGGATGGTTTCATCGGCGGTCACACGACTTTCCAGTAGTCGCTGATGGTTTTCTTCGGTCGTCAGCTGTCGAGCGATTTCGATCAGGCGGGTTTGTTCCTGGAGTAATTTGTCGGCTTCGACACGGGTGGCGGTTTGTCGGTTTTTCAGTGCAAGCCCGGCTTCTGTGACAGATTTCTTCTTGGCTTCGAGTAGTTGCGACTGATTGGTTTGCAGGCCACTAATTTCATTGCTAAGTTCCGCCAAAGCAAGTTCATAGCCATCAAGCAGGGGCTGGAGGCAAGTTGGGCAATTGCCTTCGCTGCCCAACTCACGCAGGCGTTCAAATTTTTCTTTCCGTTCACTCACGCTTTTTTCGATGCCACCGATTTGTTTGTCAATTTCGCGTAGTTCGATGCGCTTAGCTTCCATTTCTGTCTCCAAATTGGTAACAATTGTTTGCTTTTCTCTCAATGCAAATTCCACGGTGGTCCGTCCAACCAACTGCTCAATAAGGGTTTTAATTTTTGCACCGGTAGCCCCCAACTGCTCTTTGGTTTCAGCGATTTTTGTCAACCGGGCTTCCCGATTGATATTTCGTGAACGTTCATGTTCTAGCGCCTCGAGTGATTTTTTTTCGGCTTCATAGCCTGAAAATTCGCCCTGCATTCCTTCGAGGTTTGTCTTTTGCTGCTGCAAATCAGCTTGCTTTATTTTGAGGTTTTCCTGCTGCAAAATCAATCCTGCGCGACGTTCTTCGACTTGGCCGAGTTCGTTGCGTAATGCACTTTGGCGTTTGAATCGCGCTTCCTCCCGGTCAAAATTTTCCTTCTCCGAACGGTGTTTCCCCTGAATGTCTTGGAGTATCTGCCGCTCCTTTTTTGCTGCTACACTATTCGTTTCCAATGCCTTGTCGCGCTCGGCCATTTCGCTTTTAAGGCTTTCCATGACTTCATCCGAAAGGAGGTTTTGGCGTTGTCCGGCGGCTTGACTGCTGAGCTCCCTCAGGTCGGTATTCACACGGGTTTGTGCATCGTCTAGCGTATCAAGTCCGAGCATACGCCGCACCATGCGCTTGCGCGCCTCGCCCGATGTGTCTGAAAGTTCGGAGAGTTCTTTTTGTCCGGAAAAAACAGAGCGCTTGAAAGCATCGCGCTCCATGTGCAGCACTTTTACCAACTCGTCGTTCACAGGAGAAACGCCCTTTGCTACGAGTACGTCGTTTTTGTAAAACTCCGCCCCAACGGCGAGCGCTTTGCCCCGAAATTCACGACGAACCCTATACCCAACTTCCCCAATACTGAAATCCAATTGTAACTCCACGGTGACTTTTGGGTCGGCAAAAGCCGAACGGACATGGGCTTTGTTGCCTTCGTCGCGGCCAAAAAGACAGTACAAGATGGCTTCAAAAATGGTGGATTTCCCTGCGCCGTTTTTGCCAATGATACCGACCAGGCCTTCCCGGAATTCGAGTTCCAAGGAGCCGTATTGCTTGTAGTTGGCGAGGCGTAGGGTGTTGAGAATCATAATTTACCGCTGCTCATACATTTTCCTGATACGAGCAGTGCCGGGCTGAATGACGACGAAGTGGTTGGAAAGTAGGTCGGGGTTTGCAGCAATAAATTCAGCGACCAAGTTGGAGCGGGAAACAGAGATCAATTCTTCGGCGCGGATGAGTATGATGCCAGCGTGTACCATCTCCATGCGCCATACCAATTCACCAAAATCTTTGTCGCGTGTGATGAGTATGCGGTTTTCGGTGTTTGCAATCTCCAAAACCACTTCGTCGTCGGTAGCACGTTCAGTTTCGGCAAAATAGAAAACATCGTGTCCGGCCTCTCTGAGCAATTTGAACAGGGTGCCGTCTACACCTTCATCTGCAATGAAATTCATGCTGCAATAGGCGTTTGAACCATCATTTCACCACGTAACGACCCGGCTGCGAAAGCCAATGCAGCAAGAATATGCTCGCGCTTCAAACGTGGATGCTCAGCCAAAATATCCTCAAAGCTTTCTCCACTTGACAGTTTTTCCAAAATGAGTTCGACTGTGATACGAGTGCCCCGTATCACAGGTTTGCCCATCATCACTTTTGGGTTGATTTCAATCAATTCAGCCATTCCATTTTTCATATTGTTGCTGATTTTGAAACAAAAGTAGGAATTGCTTTGGTTTTTCTCGTTTCAAAATACCTTAGGAACGGTGTCAAAATAACTTTCCAATTTCAGGCCATTATTTTGGCGTTAGCCAACTATCTTTTGAGGCGAATAGTGGGGCTATTTAACGAAAAAGATAGGATGGATGGCGGCAAAAGAATGGCATCAAATTGGGAAGTTATTTTGACACCGTTCCTTAGGCCAACACGCCCCTAAATGCCTTTTAAATTTCCTCAACCCCAAAATACCGCCCCGCCCGCTCCACCAATTTCTCCGCCATTGCCCCATCCTCCGGGTATTTACTTCTTAAATAATCCGCAAAAACCTTGTCGAGGCTGTCAAACTGGTTGGCTTCGATGCCGTGAACAAAAGCCCTGTCGCTGAATGTTTTGCGCTTAGGGATAAGTTGGAAGGAGTCGGGGAAAATTTGACGGAGGCGGAGGTTGCTGAGTTCCAGGGTCTGTTCCGGGCGTATGTCGTTGAAAGTCAGCGAAATGATTGCATTGGCCGTGACATTCTTTTCTTTGAAAACTTCCAATTCGGCTTCTAGTTCGGGCACGGAAACTTCATGACAAGCATTTCGCTCCCAGCGCAACCACGGGCGTGTGCTAATGGCCTCAAAAGTCACCTTGCAAGTATTATCGGGCTGAATATCAAGCAAGAGAAATCCCTTTTCTGATCCGATTTCGGTATCACTGAACCGCTCTGTGCTGCCCGAATACCAAGCACATGGGTGTAGGCCAACGGCTTGGCAGTCGTGCCAATGGCCGAGCGAGACGTATTGAAATCCTGCCAGCTTGGTCTCAAATTCTGCAGGAAACACTTGTTCCCCATATTCTTCCATCAAGTATCGTTTTCCGAGCGAGGTATGCAGCATCAAGATATTGAATTTGCCCGCTTGGGGTTCAAGTCGTTCCAATTCGCTCAATAACAAGCGGTTATCATTAATGTGTGGAACACCGTGAATGGCCACGTTGCCAAATTCAACCATTTCCCATTGTACTCCAAAAATCGGGAAGACATGCTCAAGTGTGCGTAATGCGCGAAGAATTGGGGCATTGTAAATCGTCTTGGGGGTTTCGTGGTTGCCCGAAATAATCACCGTTGGGACACCTGCCTGACCCATGCGGCGGAGTTGTTCCAACCCGAAAGTCAGGGCGCGGTTGCTTGGGCTGGGCCGGTGGAAAAAATCGCCCGAGTGGATCACTATATCGGGTTTTATGATCAGAATTCGGTCCACCACACGCTCGAAAGCGTCGTACACATCTTGTTCGCGGGCGTTGATGCCATCGTCAGTGACCAGATCATAGGCTTGGTAGCCAAGGTGCGTATCAGAAAAGTGGAGGATTTTCATCACTTATTTGGGCTTCAAAAATAGCCAGTTAAATCGGTCAGCGAGGTTTCTTCCTTTCTGTTGAAATCAAGATTGTAACGGTTTCACTCGAACGTATTTCATATAATCTGTGCCGGGCGGGTCAGTTAAACCAAAGTTGCGTGCCATGGTCACAATTTGCCCCCTGTGGTAAGTGCTGTGGTTCATGCAATGGTGAATCATCTTGGACCGCGGGCGACTGTCTTCCGTACCGTTCAGGAGTTTGAAGGTACAAACCTCTTGAAAATCAGCATCGGGCAAAGCATCCACATACTCGGCAAATTCTTCCGATTTTTTCAAAATCCCTTCAAAAATGTCCTCTACCGTACCGTCGAACCTTTGAAACAAAAATGTAGTGGGTGGAACCAACTGTAGGCGTTCGAGCCAAATTTCCTCCGCCCCCCATATATGGAGCAGGGTATCCCGGATGGTGGGAAAACTTGAGGGCATTTCACTCCCCATCAGTTCCAATGGCTTGGTTTTCAGCCAATTCACGAATTGAGTATTGGCCCAATGGTTGAAACTTGCATAGTCTTTGAGTAGGGATTCGATTGTCATTTCTTGATTGTGGATTTGTTTATTTGTGGATTTGGTTATGTGGGGATTTGGTTAATCGCGACAAAAGTGCCATATAAAACCCATCAAAACCTTCATCCTGTGGCAAGATGCGGCGTTCTTCCAAAAGTTTGAAATCTTTGCCTGCTTCGCTTGCCAAAAACTTTTCCACCTGTTGCTGATTTTCAGAGGGTAAAATACTGCAAGTTGCGTATACCATGCGCCCGCCGGGCTTGGTAATGGCGCTGTAATTTTGAAGAATATCCTGTTGCGTGGCGCGAAGTTTCTCAATTTGTTCCGGTTGGAGTTTCCATTTCGCGTCGGGGTTCCGGCGCAGGATGCCCAGTCCGCTGCATGGGACGTCGAGCAAAAGCCGATCAGCAGAACCGTACAAACGTTTGATTGTCTTGCGGTTTTCGATGGGACGGGTCTCGATGTTGGTGGCACCTGCCCGGCGGGCACGGGCGCGGAGGTCTTCCAGTTTCCAAGCCTGCGTGTCGAGCGCAATAAGACTCCCCCGGTTTTGCATCAAGGCTGCGAGGTGAAGGGTTTTACCGCCTCCCCCTGCACAGGCATCTACCACACGCATCCCTGGCTGGGGATCAAGCAGTGGTGCGACAAGTTGGCTGCTGTAGTCCTGCATCTCGAACCAGCCCTTTCGGAAAACGGTGGTTTGGAAAACATTTTTCCGAACACTCAGCACCAGCGCGTCAGAATTGGGTATTGCTTTGGTTTCTACTTTCTCCAATAAGAGTGCCTGTTGAAGTTCCAAAGGATTGGTGCGGATACGGTTGGTGCGGAGCACGACTTGTGCGGGGCGATTAAGCCAATGAAGCGTTTCGTCCCAACGTTCAGGAAGTTCGTTTTTGCCCATTTCTTCGAGCCAATCCGGAATGCTTTCGCGAATGGAACGAGGAAGGTCTTCGGCAAGGTTCCCATCTTTTCCGCCTTGCCATTGTTTTATTTTGGCAAAAAACGCTTTGGTTTTCAAACTTTTGAACTCTTGCCAATCGGGCAATTCAAAATTTTTAAACGCCAAATGAACGCCAATGAGTTGCCAGAAATCGAGTTCGGTATTGGGTGTAATGCCCAGTATTTCTGCATACAAGCGGTAGTATCGCAGCACCTCATACGTCGTTTCGGCAATAAAAGACCTGTCGCGGCTACCCGCCTTAGGGTTGCTGCGCAGCGCTTGTTCTATTACCTTGTCGGCATAGCGATTCTCTTGAAAAATGGCGCGAAGATTTTGCGCTACAACGCGTACGAGCAAGGGATGCAAGATGGGCTGAGGAGAGGACATGGGGCTAAGGTAAGCAAGAAACGCGGACGAAATAAGGTCAAAAAAAAGTCCCCCTCCGAACGTTTTCGGAGAAGGACGTCATCAAAACACGCTTCATTTTAAACCTTTATCTTGTAGCCTTTCGGCTAATAATTCTTATTGGAAAGAAATAAGTGATAAATCGCTTATTTATGCAAAGGTAAATGGGTTTTTGAAAAGCCAATGTTAGAGGCTTTAAATTTTTCAACTTTTTTATTCAAATTTGTAAACACACTGATTGTAAAGGGATTAAAGAGGCTTCCAAAGCAGTGAAATCAGCGTTTTCTCCTCCTTCCACTGTTATTGTTGTTGTTATTGCTCCTTCCGCCACCGCTGCCGCTGCCGGAACTTCCCCTGTTTCGTCCTCCGCGCCTTCTTCCTCCACGGTCATTGCCACCTACATTGTTGGTTCTATTCCGGTTGTCCAATTTTCCAACTCCAGCAGCCAGTTTATCAAGAGAATCATGGCCTTCATGCAGCACCAAAAGACCGTTGGAAAGGATTTCAAGGTCTTCTTTCACTATGTCATCGCTGACATAGTGTTCCTTGTTCCAAGTTTTATAAGCCAGCTTCATGTACGATGCGATGACTTCCACAAAGCCCTCTCGCTTTGGGCCTTCGGGCAATTCGATGGCTTTTTGGATAAGCGCATGGACGCTGTTGCCATAGTGCCGCATTCGGGTAGCAGTGGTAGGATAGCCAAGCGGTTGGGGTTTGGCACGGTCTTCTTCCCGACGGATAACTATGCCGGCGGGTACATTCACCTCCAACTCGTAGTTGGTGAGCGCAAAAACGTGGTTCCAAAGTTTTTCTCGATAGTCGTCCATATTGCGGTTGCCTTGCGGGCCGAGTTGAATCATCAGGCCAATAATGGATTCCACCGTTTTTTGTCTTTTTTGAGGCGATTCAATGGTCTTGGCGTGCAAGAGCATTTCTTGAATAGACCGGCCGTACTCGGGGAATTGTATGTCCGGGCGTTCGGTATTGTATTCTATATCTAAATTGTTCATATTATTAAGTTTGAGGTACGGGTCAATCGAAAAGATTCAAGCCCTCAGAAGACCTGCTACAGATATATCCTCGTCTAAGTCTTCCCAATGGATTCCTTGTCCTTTCCCGATCAGCCGCCAATTTGTCCTGCTTTGCTCGGAGGCGTCGCGTAGTGTTGGAAACCAATCAATTGGCACTCCGATTTGGCGGCCGTCTTCCAAAAGGACACAAATTTTGCTGTCATTGAACCAAACGTTTATGGCAGAAACGCGATCAGTTCTGGTTAAAGTGGTCATACCAAGATTGTAAAAAATTCTTGTCGGTGCTCTTCGACTTTTTTTCTCAACTGGTTGATTTCTTTGGCATTGAAACCAAATGAATCAGCTAGCTCTACTTCATTTAGCCAAAATTTAGCTGAAGCGTCTCCTTTTTCTACATGAACGTGCGGCGGTTCATTTCCTTCATTACTATAAAAAAAGAAGCGGTAGCCAAGAAGTCGAAGGATAGTAGGAGATGGCGAACAAAAGTATCCAAAATTCTCCTAAACAATTCAAAAATTGCATTACCGAAGATCAATCATTATTCCACTGTTACAGACTTTGCCAAGTTTCTCGGCTGGTCTACGTCGCAGTCGCGCATAACGGCGATGTAGTAAGCGAGCAATTGCAAAGGTATAACAGAAAGCAATGGTGTAAACGGTTCTTCTGTCTCCGGTATTTCAATGGTATGGTCGGCAAGTTTTTTAATGATCTCGTCGCCCTCGGTTACAACGGCCACCACTACGCCCTTGCGGGCCTTCACTTCCTGTATGTTACTCACCACTTTTTCGTACGCGCTTTTGTTGGTGGCAATGACAAAAACGGGCATATTCTCATCAATGAGCGCGATGGGGCCGTGTTTCATCTCGGCAGCAGGGTAACCCTCGGCGTGGATGTAACTGATCTCTTTGAGTTTCAAGGCACCCTCGAGCGCGACAGGGAAATTGTAGCCCCTGCCTAAGTAAAGCGCGTTGCTGGCATTTTTAAACTCGCCTGCGATGTACTCCACTTGCTTTTGGCATTTGCGGAGCAATTCATCGGCCTTTTGTGGGATCAAAGAAAGTTCCTGAACCAGTTTTTGATACTGCGATTTTGGAAGGAAGCCCCTTTCATATCCCAATATCAGGGCCATCATGCTGAGCATGGTGACCTGCCCGGTGAAGGCTTTGGTGGACGCTACCCCAATTTCTGGCCCGACGTGAATATAGGAACCGCTGTGCGTGAGCCGCGCAATAGAAGAACCTACTACATTTACGATTCCATAAGTGAGTGCTCCCCTTTGTTTTGCCAGTTCGAGGGCTGCAAAGGTGTCGGCAGTTTCGCCTGATTGACTTATTGCGAGCACGATGTCATTGTCGCGCACTACCGGATTGCGGTAGCGGAATTCTGAAGCATACTCCACTTCCACAGGCAGACGCGCGAGGTCTTCGATCAAATATTCGGCTATCATCGCTGCATGCCACGATGTGCCGCAACCCAAAATGATCATGCGTTCGGCGTTCACGAGTCGTTTCAGGTGTTCGTCCATGCCACCGAGCCGAACCCAGCCTTCTTCAGCATTCATCCGGCCGCGCATACATTCAGCGATGGTGGTAGGCTGCTCGAATATCTCTTTTAGCATAAAGTGGTCGTAACCACCTTTTTCCAACTGCTCGATCTCTATTTCAATTTTATGGACGGTATGTGTGGCGACTTCGTTCCGCAGGGTTTTGATACTCAATTCTTGTCCAAGCGCACAAGTTGCCACCTGCTCGTCTTCCAAGTACACCACGTTTTTGGTATGTTCCACGATGGGGGTGGCATCAGATCCGATTAAAAATTCGTCCTTCCCAATACCGATAACGAGGGGACTTGATCTGCGCGCAGCCACAATTTTATTAGGGTCGTCGCGATCCATTACAACAATGGCGTATGCCCCGTGTACCTGTGTGAGTGCCTGACGGACAGCCTCTTCGAGCGGGAGATTTTCCTGTTTCTGAACCTCTTCGATGAGGTTTACCAGCACTTCCGTATCGGTTTCGCTTTTGAAATTGTAACCGAGCCGAAGCAGGGCACTTTTAAGCACTGAATAGTTTTCGATGATACCGTTGTGGATAAGCACGAGCCGACCACTGCTACTGGTATGCGGGTGGGCGTTGGTATCGTCAGGCTTACCGTGGGTAGCCCAACGTGTGTGGCCCATGCCGACGTTTCCACTCGTGTCTTTATCTTTTGCAAAACCCACGAGTTCCGCCACCTTCCCCTTCTTTTTATAGACCCGGAGCGAGCCATTTTGCAGGGCAACACCTGCGCTGTCATAGCCACGGTATTCGAGGCGAGTGAGGCCTTTTATTAAAATCGGATAGGCCTTTTTTGGACCGATGTAACCAACGATTCCGCACATAATTATGAAGTGATGAATTGATGGAGTGATAAAGTGATAGCGCGACCCGATGGGATCACTTCATCACTTTATCACTTCATCACTTTACTCTGGTGTATTTCAATTCCAATTTAGCTGGGAATGTCAGGCTTTTAGGGCCATGCAACACAGCACGTTCTGCAGTTCGGCTACGCGGGAAAACACCAAGATAGACCGTTCTGTTCTTGGTGTCGGCACTGCTGTCGTCGTCTACGATGTGCTGGAACACTTCACTGAGCGTAAGCCGGTAGCGTGTCACGGTAGTGCCATTGTCTATTACTTTTTTAGGCGATCCGCCAAAACTCAAAAAGCCCCCTGTGAGGTTGCTACCGAAGGAATAGTATATATCACTGGTAAAATCAAATGTTGAATCACTCTTCAACTGTGTAAAGTATAACTGGTCGGCTGGCAGAAGATTGGGGGTTTCATCCGCCACGGTCAGCACGAGTTGGGCCTGGTTTACCGCGATATTGTCAAGACGGTTTGCGTGGGGGAATTCTATTTTAACCCGCAGGCCGTGCATCCCTTGCACATAAAGTTTGTCATCAGCATACTGCTGGCCGATCAATTGTCCGGCCGGGCTTCCGCTATGGTCATGCTCGAAGTAGGTGAATTTATTTGCACCCTTAAAAAAGAAGTCAAAAGCTTCCGCCGTGCTGTCCGATTTCTCGTGGTAGTAAAGGCGCATCCTACTCAATGCATTGTCGTTCAGGTCGAATGCCATCATGGTGCCGGGAGAAGTCCCCCCAGAAGAGGACACGATTTTCAAACCCCGAAGTTTTTTGAAAAACAAGGAGTCAATAGAATACGAAGCACTATCAAGCCTGAAAAGTTCTTGACCAAATTCGGGCTTTAGCACTACCCTCAAAAAAGGCCCTTTAAAGCTTCCAAAAAGGCTGTCTTGCGTGGTGGGCCGTGGAGTAAACGTGATGCTTCCCAGTTCTTCGCTTGCAGGATACGAATCGTTGGAATAATAATCCTTGGTATCGCTGATGAATTGACTATCGTCTACGCGCAATACACGCAAGGTTTGAATCGTAGTAGCCGTGTCGCCGTAAAATCCTGCCGAAGCATAACGCAGGTACAACACAATGCTGTCGAAGGCTTGAGTGGTGGTGTCGAAATTCGGGTTCAGCGCTTCGCCCAACATCAATGCATAAATATCGGAGGAGGACTTCCCGAATTGTGGGTCGTTCAGTTCGCCGCACAAAAAAAACGCTGCGGTAGAACTGCGGTCAGAGGTCAAAGAGCTGTCTTCACGTTCAATGGTGCAGCGCACTTCCACAGTATCGGTGAATAAATACTCGGAATATTCGTCGTCGAGCAATCCAAGACCCAAGCTGTTTGGTTTTTTGCAACTGGCCCAAAACGCAAGGGCTACCAACAAGATACCGACCAGTGCCGGGAGTTTTTGCTTAATGTATGTGGTCATGTGATATGGTGATGGTTTATTGGTGATTGGCATTTTGGTGACCAGTCACCAAATCACGCCGGAACCCCCTCAGTCAATGTCTTGAAAAACTCAAGATAGCCCGGCAAAGCTTCCTCAGCAGGTTGCCAGGGGAGCACGGGTTTGTCTCCTGCTACTGACAGGTACGGAACGCTGGTATCAAGCGATTCGCTGCCGATAATCACTGCATCGGCGTAATGCGCCGCGCCCTTGTGCATGGAAATGCCTTCGCCATCGCGGAAAGGTTCGAGGTGTTTTTTCGTCAAATTGTTGATCGCCGCTTTTTGGAAAAACCGTTCTCCACCCTCATGTTCGCGTGGTGTATCGTATGCCCCGTATATGATTTGGGCATTGGCAAAAATCGGCTCTGTCTTGTAAGCCGTGCGGAGGTAGAGCGGAAGGAGGCTGGTCATCCAGCCTTGGCACATCACATAATCAGGTGGCCAGCCGAATTTTTTCACAGTTTCAATGGCACCTTTGCAGAAGAAGGCCGCGCGGTCGGCGTTGTCCTCGAAGGGCTTGCCCTTATCGTCTTCAAACACCATTTTTCGTTTAAAAAACTCTTCGTTGTCAAGGAAATAAACCTGCAATCTCGAGCCAGGAAGGGACGCCACTTTGATGAGCAGTGGGTAATCGTCGTCGTCCACTATGATGTTCATCCCACTGAGGCGCACTACCTCGTGAAGCCGGTGACGGCGTTCGTTCACCACGCCGAAGCGGGGCATCAGGATGCGGAGTTCATAACCTTGGTCTGCGAAAAATTTGGGCAGTTTCCCCACGAGTTCAGAAATGTCGGTGCCCTCAGTGTAGGGTGCGAGTTCTTGCGTGATCAGGAGCAATCGCTTCTTTTCCATGTGTCAAAAAACCAGACTTGAATTGGTGTGTGTAATGCACGATTAATTACGAAACCGGAATTCGGGAAGAGCGCGCAGGGATGTTAAAATATTGAGATATTGAGATATTGTTGAATGAAGTTGTTAATCTTGTTATTTCTCAAATCCCAATATCCAAATATCTCGTTCTCTCCAACTCACTCCGCGAAATTCGGGTGCAAAAGTATAAAAAAAAATAGGTTTTTTTTCCAAAGAATTTGGGCAGAATATTTTGAGCGAGATTAATCTTCCATTTTTCGCTCCAAAACCCGGAAGGTGTAAGCCCATTCGTTCTTCTCGTCGGGCTGGTGTGTTTCGCGCCAAATTTCTTCCCATTCAGCGGGGTCGGTTTCGGGAAAAAAAACATCGCCCTCCACCTCCAGGTCTACCTCCGTGAGGTAAATCCTGTCCCAGAGATCCGCAGACTCCCGGTAAATTTCCCCACCGCCAATGACGAAAACCTCCGCTTCCCCACCGTCAAATGCCATGCCGAGCGCTTCCTCCAGTGAATGCGCCACCAGTACTCCTTCAGCAGTAAAAAACAGGTCGCGTGTCACCACGATATTGGTGCGTTTCGGAAGCGGTCGGCCAATGCTCCTAAAGCAATTGCGCCCCATGATGAGGTGGTGATTCAGGGTTGTTTTTTTGAAATATACTAGGTCAGCGGGCAAATACCATGGTATCTGGTTGTCTTTCCCGATCACGTTGTTTTTGGCCGTGGCGACGATGGCGGAGATGATCATTTAGTGGTAAGTGATTAGTGGTAAGTGTTGAGTGATAAGTGATAAGTGTTGAACAATCAACACTTATCACTTATCACTTATCACTCAACACTTATTTCTGCAATTTGCTGTGTCGCTGGCTGTAGCCAAAGTAGACCAAGAAGCCAAGCGCCATCCAGACAATAGCGGCTTTGAGCGTGAAGACATCAATGGCGACGATCATGCCCAAGCAAATGATTGCCCCCAGAATCGGCACCACCGGTACCCAGGGAGTACGGAATGGGCGGTGCTGCTCAGGATTGGACCGGCGCATGAACAACACTCCGATGCTCACCAGGGCAAAAGCCAGGAGCGTGCCGAACGAAGTAAGGTCGCCCGCAACATTGCCCGGCACAAAGGCAGCAAAGGCTCCTACAAAGAGGAACAATAGCATATTGGATTTGTACGGCGTTCGGAATTTCGGGTGCAGTTCGGCAAACACCTTAGGGATAAGGCCGTCGTTTGCCATAGAGTAGAATACCCGGCTTTGGCCCATCAGCATCACCAGGATTACCGAAGAAAAACCTGCCAGAATAGCGACTGTGACCGCCGTGGCGAGCCACTCGTAGCCGGGCATATGGTTCTGGATGGCATATGCGACGGAAGCTTCTTTGCCCGCCCCGGCAAATTCCGTCCAGTTGGCTACTCCCGTGAGGACATAAGAGAATAGGATGTAAAGCACCGTGCAAACCGCCAGTGAACCCAATATCCCGATGGGCATGTCCCGCCCTGGATTTTTTGCCTCCTGGGCAGCGGTGGAGACCGCATCAAATCCAATGAAAGCGAAAAAAACAATGGCTGCGCCACCCAATACACCACCCCAACCATGTTTGAATATCCCTTCATGACCGGCAGTGCCTTCAGGAATCATGTAGGGCGTATGGTTGGAAGGATCAATGAACTGCCAGCCCACTGCGATGAAAATGAGCACGATGGAAACCTTAATCGCCACGATAATGGCGTTTAGGAATGCCGATTCCTGAGTGCCTTTAATCAGCACCAGGGTAAGGGCAAGCAAGATTACGAGCGCTGGGGCATTCATGATACCACCCTCCATAGGGCCGTGGCACCATTCAAAGGGTATCCCCCCACCCAAAAGTGTGTTCAGGTATTCACTCCAGGCAATGGAAACGGTGGCCGCGCCAAGGGCATACTCCATTATGAGTGCCCAACCGATAATCCAGGCCACAAACTCGCCCATGGTGGCGTAAGCATAGGTGTAGGCGCTACCAGCGATGGGTATCATGGCCGCGAACTCTGCATAACACAAGCCCGCGAACGCACAACCAATGGCTGCAACGATAAAAGAAAGCGTGACGGAAGGCCCGGCGGCTTCGGCGGCGGCGGCGGCAGTGCGCACAAACAGGCCCGCGCCGATGATGGCTCCAATACCAAGCGCGACGAGGTTCCAGGCACCGAGTGTGCGTTTCAAGCCTTTTTCAGAGTCGGCGGCTTGAGCCAAAAGTTGAGAGAGCGGTTTTCGTACCCAAAGGTTTGCCATACAAAGTAGAGTTTTAGTTTTGAAAATTCGTGGGGCGAAAGATAGAGTGGTTTTTGAATTTACGCCGTTTCTCTATTATGAATCATTTTCTAGCGTATCTGTACACACTGGCGGCCAAGCCACATGTGTACTAATCAGTTGCAGCGGAAAAATATTTTTCCAAACCACAGAATTGCAGGACTTTCGTGGCTAGAACGAATTACAACATGAAGAAAAACGACGATCTCCCCCGCAAGCTTTCCCAGGCAGAACTGGATCAGTTGTGGCAAGAAAATTTTGCCATTGAAAAAGCCTCCAAGGATTCTATCGTGAAGGACTGGCTTCCGCGCTACACAGGCATGGCGCTCGACCAATTTGGCGATTATATCCTGCTGGTCAATTTTGGCGGCTACGTCAAGGATTTTGCCGACCAACACGGGGTAGCCGTCCACGGCCTCGATCGCCCCATGCAAGCCGCCACCGCTGATGGGATCACCATCATCAATTTTGGCATCGGAAGCCCAAATGCAGGGTTGGTGATTGACCTTTTGGAAGCCATCAAGCCCAAAGCAGTGCTATTTTTGGGAAAATGCGGCGGCCTAAAAACAGGCAAAAACCGCAATGGCGACCTTATCCTCCCCATCGCCGCCATACGGGGAGAGGGCACCAGCAATGACTATCTCCCCCCTGAAGTGCCCGCTTTGCCCGCCTTTGCGCTGCAAAAAGCGGTTTCAACCACGATCCGCGAATACGAGCGCGATTACTGGACGGGCGTAGTGTATACCACCAACAAGCGCGTGTGGGAGCACCGCGAAGATTTCAAGACCAAACTCCGCGACCTGCGTTGCATCGCCATTGACATGGAAACGGCGACACTTTTTGTAGCAGCCTTCAAAAACCAGATGCCCGCTGGGGCGCTCCTGCTCGTAAGCGATATGCCTATGACCCGCGAAGGCATCAAGACCGAAGCCAGCGACAGAGCGGTGACAACTCAATTCACCAAAACCCACCTTGCCATCGGCGTGGACTCGCTCAAACAATTGATGAACAAGAGCATGACGGTGAAACACCTGCGGTTTTGAGATGTAGGGGAATCGCTTTTCGTTGGGGAGTTGTCCGCCTTTTGAAGACGAGAAAAACACCCGCGCACAGTTTCCTACCTTTGCGCCATGAAAAGATTGGCATTCCTCCTACCCGTTTTCCTTTTTATAACCAAATTATCGGCCCAACCCTCTACAGCTCAGAGTGCCCGTCCCCTCGCCTTAGGCGAAAGCATCCGGCTCGCGCTCGACAACAGCGCCCAAATCCAAAAAGCCAAGATTGACCGTCAAATACTTGAGCGCCGCGTGAAAGAAGCCCGCAGCGAAGGTTTCCCGCAAATCAGCGCTGGTGTGGAACTGGATTATTGGCCTCTGATACCAACTCAGCTCCTGCCTGGCGAACTTTTCAACCAACCTGAAGGCAGTTATGTCCCCGCACAATTTGGTCGCTCGTGGCAACTTGGCGGCAACATCACGCTCCAGCAAAACATCGTTAACGAAGCAGCCCGACGTATTTTGCCCGCACTGAGATCAACCAGGGACATTAGTGACTTGATCATCGAGCGCTCCGAATTCGAGGTGATTTTTAATACGGCCACGGTCTTTTACCAAACCCTGCAAACCGAACAATTGCTCCGCGCCGTGGATGCAAACCTCGCAAAATTAGAAGCCCTGCAAGGCATGGCCCAACTCCAACTCGACAATGGATATGCCGTGCCAACCGATGTGAAGCGTATCCGCGTTGCCAAGACCAACTTAGAAACACAGCGGCAAAACCTGCTCACTGGCATCAGCAGCCTGCGCCAAACCCTGCTGTTTCTATGCGGTCTTCCGCTCGACGAAACCCTCGACCTCAGTGCGGAAATCGGTTCTCCGGCTGCCGACTCAGCACGTTGGCAAAGCCTTTCGCTCGACCCTGCCACAACTACAGAAAGTCGCCTTTTGGTTCACAATCTTGAACTCCTGAATATTCAACGCAAAAGTGCCATCGCCGAGGCATTGCCGAGCTTGAGTGCGTTCGCGACCATCTCTGCGCAAGGGTTTCGATCGGACATCAATTTTTTTGACGTTGACCACGAATGGTATGGTGCAGCAGGCGCCGGAGTAAAACTAAAAATCCCGATTTTTGATGGATTTCGGGTACACAACAAAGCCTGGGTGTACAAATTGGAAGCCCAAAAACTCGAAGAAGATCAGCGTCAACTGAATGAAGGAAAAACGCTCGAATTCCGTCAAGCCCGGGAACAGTTGGGTACCAGCCTGCGCACCCTCCGCTCTCAAAGCGACAACGTGGCACTCGCCCGCGAGATCACGGACAAATTGGTGCTCCAATACAAGGAAGGGGTAGCGTCCCTTACTGACCTACTCAACGCACAAACAGCACTCTCCGAAGCCGAGACGAATTATTGGCAGCAGGTGTTCAGTTACAAACTGGCAGTTTTGAAACTGCTGAAAACAGCGGGGCAGTTGGAATTGCTAAAGGATTAGGATATTGGGATATTAGGATATTGGGATATTATGAAATTCAGCCCGGAGCGGAATATCCTAATATCTCAATTCAACTTGCTCGGGACAATCATCTTGAATTCAGGGATTTCTGCCTCGAAAAGTGCGCCGTCATCCTGCCGGGTCATGAGATAATTGCCGCGCATTTTGCCCATTTCGGTATTCAGGTCGCAATAAGAAGCGTATTCGTAGCGCTCGCCGGGGAGCAGTATGGGTTGTTCACCCACTACACCCTCGCCTTCCACTTCGCGGACTTGCGCCGCTGCGTCAATGATAAACCAATGGCGGCGAAGCAGTTGTACGGGGTGCTGGCTACCATTTTCTATGATAATGTGATAACCAAAAATGTACCGCTCCTCTCTAGGATCGGAGTGATGCGGCAGGTAGTTGGTCTCAACGGTGACCGTAATGCCATTAGTGACGGCGATTTCCATGGCGTAAATTTACGAGCTCCCTTTTTTCTATGAAGATTTATTATTTCAAAATCTTGTTGCTCAGAAAATTGTGCGGGAAAGTAGGCTTTGGTGGCGGTGGAACTTGTTGCTCGCCCCGGCGGCGGCGCAATTCAAGTTCTTGGCTTTCCAGTCCTTTGCGCATCGCCCATTCATGGCTGGCCGAAAATATAGCGCGCAACAGCCAAGTGAGTTTTTTCAAAAGGGGCTTTTCCGCAGAAATCCGCCAATCGTAGGCCACGATGCAGTATTCCCCATCTTGTCGGAATTCCCACACGCCATCACCGACAAAATCGCCCATGGCATGGAGTGCAAAACCGCGCGGGAAATCGGCTGCCGTTGCACGGAAATGCCATTTAAGGGAATAAGAAAGCCAACCTTTGGTGTAAAGTTCCACCAATTTCCCGATGCCACCAGGCTGGCCTTTTTCACGCACTTTCACATCAAGATAAACGAAAGGCCACCATTCAGCCAGCGCATTTACGTCTTCGAGAATGCGATAAACCTCCTCCCGGCTAGCAAGTACGCCCAGGTAGTAAGAAAGTTGTAGGCCTCCCTCCTACCCTCTTCAGGATTAGGGGGTGTGGCAATTTGTTCGGGAGTTGCAGTCTTTTCGAGGGTATTTTCGATTGTTTGCATGATGTTTTACCGTTTTAATGGAGCAAAGGTGCTACAACGGAATGTTCATCTGCAAGCTCAAAGCTTGGTCAGTGGGGGGTCAAATGTGCGGTTTATTAATTTTTGAAAGGATCATCCAAAAGCGCGTATTTCCCTTCCTCTTGCGCAGTTAGCGCTGCCCTGATTTCGGCGAACAAAAGTGAGCTGCCGCCGCCAAAATGTTGAACAATTCTGATCAAAGGGCTTTGAAATGTAAAAATAGCGCGCAATTTGGCTTCGCTCTCCGGTTCTACGCCACTGCCAATCAACACCAAATCGAAGCGGCGTTGTTGAAATAGTTCGATTGCCTCCTCGTCGGCCAAAGCGCCCGCAGCTTCCCAGTCGGGAGTGCTGTTGATAAGATGAAGCACGGTGTCCATAATTTCGGCTTGTCGGCCGATAACGAGCACTTGAATTCTGTTGAGCATAGTTTTTCAATAAATTGAGCGTGTTCCAAATCACCGTCAACGACGGCTTTTGCCACGCCCGATGTGGCCAGCGCGCCTTCGCCTGGAAGCCTATTGCAAAACGTCCACTTTCCCTGCTACCTCAAGCCCGGCATTTATCCCCGTTCCTTCAAAAATTCGCTGCCCGTTTTCAAGCAATTCTACCTGCAAAGTTGCTTGCAGGCTTTCCTGAATTTTACCTTTCATCTCGCCCGAAAGCGGTGATATAAGGGATGTGCCTGCGGCTTGATTCGCCAAAATGCGCAATTCTGTTTTGGGGTTTTTGAATACCAGTTCAACCGATTCTCCTTCGATTTTCAAAAACTTCCGGGCACCCGTATAGGTGGCAAATTTAAACAATTTATCCTCCAGCCACATCCCGCTGATGAACCCAACAAAGTAACTCCCAAGCCACGGAATATGCGCCGCCGAAGCCATCATCGAGGCGCGGTCTGTCTGGTCGAAATGGTTGCTCTGCATCCAAACGTAAGCGCGGGGAAACGAACGGCCCCAGTCTTTTTCGATGTAACCCTTGCCGCCGGAAAAGGTGATTGGTGGATTGGTGATTGGTGGATTGGTGATTGGTAGCTTGGTGCCCGCCTGCGCCAAGGCTTCGGCGGGTAGAATTGGTGGATTGGTAATGATTTGAAGTTCGCCCTCCAATTCATGGTGAAGGCTGACGATGCCATGGTTGCATTCCATGAATGGCACGAAGGAGTACCATCCCATAATACCCGGAGCACCCAGCATTTTAGGCCAGGGAGTGGTGTTTTTAAAATGAACTTCGCCGGAAATACCCGGCAAATCGAGGATTATCTTTTTTGAAGAAAAAAAGTTGTTCCCCACCATAACCTCAAAGCCCTGCTTGGACGGTCGAAAATCGGCGGCATCAAATCGGTGGTATTCCGCTTTACAGGCCTTGCCGTCCATGACTTGTATGAAGGCGTGGCTATCGCCATCAGCGCCCATCGAAATGCCGGGAATAAACGCCATAGCGTGCCGCTCATCCGCCGAGACGAGCTTGAAATACCAGCCCTCGAAGTATCGGCTTGTGCGGCCCCAGCCCTGAAATTGGTCGGGGTTCCAGATGGAGCGGAGTTTTGTTAGGAGCATAGCAATAGTTTGGAGTTTTTCAAGATTTGACAACTTTTTAAAAAACATCAAACCTTCGCATCAATCTTTATCTCCTTCGGAATAAACGGCCCTGCATCTGCCCCCCCAATGATAATTTCCCGCACAATCGTGCTGCTGATATGCGAGTACTCCGGCTGTGCGATCAGAAACACCGTTTCGATGCCGCCGCCCACGATGTGGTTGAGTTGCGAGATGGTTTTTTCGTAGTCGAAATCAGAGGAGTTGCGGAGGCCGCGCAGCAGGAAACGCGCGCCAATACGCTGGCAGTAGTGGGCGGTAAGGTTTTCAAAAGCATCCACACGCACACGCGGCTCATTTTCAAAGACTTGGCGCAGCCATTCCATACGCTGTTCGTGGGGGAACAGGTATTTTTTAGTGCTGTTGATACCCACTGCCACAATGATCTCGTCGAACAAGGGCAATGCCCTTTTCACCAGGTCCACATGGCCGATGGTGATTGGGTCGAAAGAACCGGGAAAGACTGCGAGTTTTTTGTTCATTTTATTGACAGACAAGTTTTGCGTGGTAAATTTGCGCCATCATATTACTCACCACATTCAAAACAATTCCATTCTGTTATGAAAAAACTAGTTTTCATTTTTGCTTTATTCCTCTGCTGCGTTTTTGCTGCACAATCCCAAAGCGATTACAAAACGGCTATTGGCCTGCGATTGGGCTTTCCAACCTCCATTTCACTCAAACATTTTATCAGTGAAAAAGGTGCAATTGAGGGCTTTGTCGGCTTCCGGGGCTACCGCTGGGTTCGCCTGATCAATGTTGGTGCTATGTACCAGCATCACTCTCCCATCGCGGAGGTAGAAGGTTTGAAATGGTATGTTGGTGGCGGCGCAGGTGCTTGGCTCTGGACTTACGACAATGACTTTAATTTTGACCAAGACTACAACAACTTCAACCTTGGTGTCATGGGCTGCTTGGGCCTCGACTATAAATTTGCAGAGGCTCCTATCAACTTGTCGGTTGACTGGGTACCCACCTTTGTTTTAGGCGACGCATACTACGGTGGTTTTGGCTATGGTTACGGAGCATTGAGCGCTCGTTACACCTTCAGGTAAATGGCCTATCGTGCATAAAAAAGGCTTGCCAAGCAATTTGGCAAGCCTTTTTTTATTCGTACCTGGCAAAATCCTCTTCTGTCATGTCGGCGACTTGCTCACGCTCTTGACGGCGGTTGCGCCACCACCAATAGCCGATGGTCCCCACAAGGAGGTATGGTATCGAGAGCATATAGAGGATGCCCTTGTTCAAGCCTACGGGGTCTCCCCCACCCTGTTTTAGGGCAGCTTCTGCGGCGCCTTTGCACATGGCACATTGAGCGAATTGCTCCAAGGGAAAAAGGCAAAAGGCAAGGAGCAACCCAGTGATGATCAGGATTTTATATTTCATAACATGAACTGTTTGAAGGTTTGAGAACAATATCCCAATATCTAAATTTCCTAATTTTCAATAATACGGTTTCAGCATCAGGTAGCAAATGGGGCCTGTAATAGCGACATAAAGCCAAATCGGGAATACCCATCGCGCCATTTTTTTGTGCCGCTCATTTTGGCCGGTGTATGCCCGCGTAAAGGTAAACAACACAAAAGGCAAAATGACTGCGGCCAATACAACATGCGTGATAAGGAAGAAAAAATAGACCTTGCGCATGGTGCCTTCACCCCCATAGCGGGTCTCGGGTGTAGTGAAATGGTACAAAACGTAAGAAACCAAAAACAGCACCGAACAAACCATGGCCATGTAAATTGCCTTACGGTGCTGTTCTACCCGTCCATTTTTGATATGCCAAAATGCCACGACAAGAATAACCGCGCACAGCCCGTTCAGCGAGGCGTGTAAGGGCGGCAGAAAACTGAAATCAACCCCCAGGTCAAACTTCACGCGCCGCATAAGACCAACCAGCAACAGCACCACCGCCGAAACGACGTAGGCCCAGCGGTTGAGTTTTTTTTCGAGCGCAATATTTGGCAACATACGTAAAAGTAAGATAAGTAAAAAAAAGCGTGATCACTCCATCACCTACTCTGGTGGTAAAAGCCGGGCAATCTGCTGTACCATTCGAGTGACCTGTTTCTCGTCAAGCGCGTTGTAAAAGCACTTTATCTGTCCGGTCACATCTGTGAGGGCATAAAATTCCTTGTGCTGTTTTGTATTTCTTTCCAACGCAAATTTCTCATACCCATTGTTTAGAATCGTACCCCAAGAGCCAAGGCCACCGGTTTTTACCCAAGTAGCGTAATCTATACTCGGGATAGTCTGGATCGCGGAACGGAACTCTGCGGAGCCACCCTCAAAAATCATAACGATCTTGAAAAATGGCCGCGGCCTGCCCTCGTTCGTTTTCCCAAACTGGTCGTAGAGCCGTTTGTTGGTTTCGATGATGCGCCTGTTGAGCTCCGTCAGTTCGGGATTTGCCCCAAAATTGTGGATGACGCAGACACTTTCCTTCAACTGGTCTTCTTTAGTGCCGTCAGGGTAAATTATGTGCGCGCCACGTATCTGGCCGAAAAACCCGAGTTCGGCCACCGCGTCTTTGCGCCATTGAAGGCCGCCGCGCAAGTATAACCACGATATTGCAGGCAATACCACCAAGACAAGTGTGAGTGCTGCTATGGTAAGCATCCTGCGTTTGGGCGAGGGTTTTTGTTGTTCGTCGCTCATGGTTATTCTAGTTGATGCTGGTAATTGAGTATATGTTTATTCGACACGAACCAAAAAAAGGCGAGGAGATATTCCGCGCCCTTTTTGTTTGTTAGGATATTAGGATATTCCAATATCTCAATTTCCCAACCTTACCCCTTCATCGTTGCTGGCAACAGATAGCCGGTAGGTTTGCCGGAAGGCGCGGGTTGCACCACTTCTTCGTTTTTCTCCTTGATTTGCTCACGGGCAGCCCCCCATTGGCCGCCTTCCTGGAAAAAGGCAATAATGGCCCAAATGAGCAGTGTGGTAGGCATCAATACAGTGAGCACCAAGCCACGCACCTCGTGCGCCATGTGCATAAAGAAGAAAATGATAAAATAGGCTTTGTACATGCTCGCACCGATCATCGTCAGCATGTAAATGGCTTGGCCAAAACCGCCGTCTTTGCCAAACGTGACGCTGGGTATAATGTGCCCTTTGGCAAACAGTGCAAACACCACTTCGACTACGGTGATAATGCCGAGGAGCTTCAAGCCGTAGAACACAAGTTTCTTTTGATCTTCGTATGATTGGTGAGCCATGAGTGAGAGACGTGAGAAAGTGAGAGACGTGAGATCGTTAGAGTTGGATGAGCTTACAATAGGTAAAATACAAGGAATACGAACACCCAAACCAAGTCCACGAAGTGCCAATAAAGGCCAATTTTCTCCACCATTTCGTAGCCGTTGCGACGTGCAGCATAGAGTCCGCTCATTGCATTGACCATGATTATGAGGAGGAAGACTACCCCGGAAAATACGTGGAAGCCGTGGAAGCCTGTGATGAAAAAGAAGAGCGCGCCAAAAGCTTTTGGCCCTTCCTCAATTTTATGGGTCTGCCCCGCATATGCGCCAGATGTGTAGCGAACATATTTTTCTTCCAATTCGATTTTGCCATTGTGTTCATGTCCATGTAGCAGGTATGAGTCGTTCTTTTTGACTGCCTGCGGCGCGCCATTTTCCATGACTTCCTTGCCATTCACATCCACCATCACACCGTCTGCGATGTGGCGGCCAAAGGGATTGCGGTTCACCGATACGTTCTCATATTTGATGAGCACTGTCCATTCGTACGCTTGGCTTCCAAGGAATGTCGCGCCACCCAGGATGGTAAGAAACATCCAGAATACCACGCCACGCTTGTTCTCGCGATGGCCTTCTTGTACCGCCCGCACCATGGTGACCGAGCTAAAAATAAGGACGAAAGTCATGAAGGTAACAAAGACCAGCGGCCAATGCGCTTTTACGAACGGGAAAGATGCAAACACATAATCTGGCTCTGGCCAGGTTGGCATGCTAAAACGGATGGTGCCGTAAGCAATCAGAAAGCCTGCAAACGTGAATGCGTCAGACACGAGGAAATACCACATCATCAATTTGCCATAGCTGGCCTTCATTGGCGGCTGCCCGCCATCCCAAAGCTGGTCGTCATTGCCGTGCTCGTGCGTCTCGTGTGCGTGTGAAACAGATGGTTCTGCCATGATAGTCAGTAGTTATTAGACGTTGAATATTGGACTGTTGGACTTTGGACCGTCTAACGTCCAACAGTCTAAAGTCAGAATCTTCAAGATTGAATCATAAAGAACACCATGAGATAAATCCACAAGATGTCCACAAAATGCCAGTAATGCACCACCAATTCAAACCGCTGTTTGCGCCGCAAGGTGGGTTTATACGGCAAAACATACGCGTGGGTCAAAGCCACCGTCAATGCTGCTATCCCGCCCAAAACGTGTGCCGCGTGAAGCCCCGAAATGACGTAAATAAACGAACTCGAAGGGTTCACCGTGAATGTCGCCCCAATTGCAGTCAATGCCTCCCAACCCTTATATTGTAGCACCACAAACGCCAAGCCCAGTATAAATGTAGCAATCAGCATCCCTTTATAACGTTGTTCCTTTCCGTGTTTGAAGCCCGTGTAGGCAATATGTATGGTGATGCTGCTCAGCAAAATCACCGCCGTATTCACCATAAAAATATCGGGCAACTTGAATTCCAACCAATTGCCCGCTGCTCGCCGTACCACATACGCACTCGTGAATGCTGCAAACATCATAATGATAGAGCCAATAGCAATCCACAGCGCGAGTTTGTGCGGGTGGATATTACTTTGGTTATATTCTTGCCTTAATGCGGCCATTTTTTTTTGCTTATGTACCCCGCAACGCTGCTTCGGGGATGCTTAAATGATTCTTCAACTCGATTTTCCCGGGCTGGACTTCCGGGGTACTACCAAATTCTATCCAGTAACAACACTATCAACGACAATGGCAGGTGTACAAATGAAACAAACATCTGCTTACGTGCTGCCGTCCTTTCGCAAGTTTTAAACAATTTCCAACATTGCCAAGCCCAATATACATTAAGCAAAACAAGCACCACTGTAGCAATCACGCCTACGTACCCCAGTAAAAAACTCAATATTGCGCTCCCTATCAACAACAGACAAAAAACAAAAGACAGCAATCCAGTTGTCCCGTCCTTTTCGCCATTTCGGGACGGAAGGAGGTAAAAGCCTGCTTTTTTATAGTCTTCATCTGCCAACCAAGCCACTGCCCAGAAATGTGGGAATTGCCACAAAAACTGCAAACCAAACAGCATCCAGGCGGTGGGCGAAATAAAACCCTCATAAGCCACACAACCGATGATGAGCGGCAATGCGCCCGGAACAGCACCCACAACGACCGCCAAAGGTGTAGAACGCTTCATTGGCGTGTAGACAAAAGCATAACTAATGAGCGACAGCGTACCGAGAAAACCCGTCAAAGGATTGAACAGCGTGAGCATCGAAATACCAAACAGCGCCATCAAGCCAGCGAGTAATACTGCTGTGCTAACACTCATTCGCCCTGTAACTACTGGGCGGTTGGCTGTACGAGGCATCAAGCGGTCGTAATCACGTTCCAGCACCTGGTTCAGCGCATTGGCTGCGCCTGTCACCAAAAAACCACCGACCGCGAGCAACAACATAGCACCCCAATTCACCGCGCCCTGACACACAATTGCGTAGGACATTACCGCAGAAAAAAGAACTAATAGCGTCAACTTGAACTTGACCAGCAGCCCAAAATCTGTGACCGCCTGCCTCAAGCCCTGAAAAATTAATGCCTGTTTTACTTCGTTAGACTGCATTTTTTTATTTTGATATTTTGATATTGAGATATTTTGTGATTATCCCAATATCCTATTATCCCAATATCCTAAACCTCAATGCCCTTCCCCAAGATCTTGCTCTCCCTCTTTCAACGGTACATATTGTGGGATAAACTCTTCACCGTCTTTGGCATAATCGTAAGCCCAGCGTTGCACTGTTGGGATTTTGTCGGGCCAGTTGCCGTGACCAGGTTTGATCGGGGTAGTCCATTCCAGTGTGTTTGCGCCCCAAGGATTTTTCGTGGTCAGTTTTTTTCCGCTGAAAATGGAGTAGAAGAAATTGACCATGAACAATATCTGCAAGAAGAACACAAACATTGCCGCCACTGTGATGAACTGGTTGAGGTCTTGGAAGTGACGGAATGCATCGAAAGAAGCCCCACCGTCATAGTAGCGACGAGGAACACCCGCCATGCCTGTATAGTGCATTGGCCAGAAAATAGCGTACGCACCAATGATCGTCCCCCAGAAGTGAATCTTGCCCATAGTCTCGTTCATGTACCTGCTAAACATCTTTGGGAACCAATGATAAACACCTGCGAACATCCCAAAGAATGCAGCTATCCCCATTACTATGTGGAAGTGCGCTACCACAAAATAGGTGTCGTGCAAAGGAATATCAATGGCAGAGTTTCCAAGGAAGATACCTGTCAAACCGCCTGAAATGAACATCGAGACAAAGCCAATGCCAAAAAGGCTCGCCGAGTTGAACCGAAAATTCGAGCCATAAATCGTGCCGATCCAGTTGAAAACTTTCACAGCTGAGGGCACGGCTATTATCAGCGTGAATATCACAAAGAAGTTAGAGATGAATGGGTTTACACCCGACATAAACATATGGTGCGCCCACACGATAAAGGCCAAAAAGCCAATGGCGAGCAGGGAGTAAACCATAGCGGTGTAACCAAAAATCGGCTTGCGGGAGTGTACCGAAAGCACTTCCGACACGATACCCATGGCTGGAAGGATAATAATATACACCTCCGGGTGGCCCAGGAACCAAAACAAGTGCTGGTACAGTACCGGGCTACCACCAATTCGGTCGAGTATTTGACCTCCAACCACAATTTCGCTCAGATAGAAAGAAGTGCCCATGCTACGATCAAACATCAAAAGCAAAACACCAGAAAGAAGTACCGGGAACGAAAGCACCCCAAGAATCGCCGTTACTAGAATAGCCCACATTGGGAGAGGCATCCGCCACATATTCATCCCTTTAGTGCGCAGATTGAGGATAGTGGTAATATAGTTGATACCACCTAAGAGCGACGATACCACAAAAAGGGCCATGGATACTATCCACATCGTCATGCCCGCACCAGACCCCTCAGAAGCCTGCGGCAACGCACTTAATGGCGGGTAAGCCGTCCAACCGCCTGAGAATGGCCCTGTGTTCAGGAACAGCGAAATAAACATAACAACGCCGGCTAAGAAGAAAAACCAATAAGAAAAGGCGTTGAGCAAGGGCGAAGCCATATCGCGCGCACCTATTTGCAATGGAATGAGCAGATTGGCAAAAGTACCGCTCAAGCCAGCCGTGAGCACGAAAAACACCAAGATGGTGCCGTGCATCGTGACCAATGCGTAGTAAAATTCAGGATCGAGCTTCCCTATTCCCGCTTCACTCACCTGAATCCATTTGCCCAAAACTGGCCTCAACCAAGCCAAGTCAGCCTCCGGGAAACCCAACTGGAGTCGGAAAATGATGGACATCGCCGCACCAATAAAAGCCCAGAAAATCCCCGTGATGAGGAACTGGCGACCAATAATCTTGTGGTCCGTGCTGAAGATATACGTCGTCAGAAAGTTCGACTGGAACTTGTCGCCATGATGATGCTCATGGAAATGATCGTCATATCCAAGCTCATGGGTGAGTTTATCTTCCAGCGTTTCAGCGACAGTAGTGACGTGTTCCATGCTCTTTAATTTGATAATTTTACAATTTGATAATTTGATACTGAATGGTTGGGTGCTTAATTAACACATTCCCACATTATCTCCTTCTCAAATTAGTTCAAAATGGTAAATTCGGTTCTTCGGTTTTTTGCTTGATTCTCAGGCGTATCGTTGGGAGCCAGCGGTTTGGTATCGCCGTAGCCGCGAGGCTTGAGACGGCCCGTAGAAATGCCTCGGTCGCTCAGATATTTCACCACAAAAGCCGCACGCGAAGCAGAAAGCGCGAGGTTCGCAGCAGGCTCGCCAACATTGTCGGTGTGGCCTGCTACTTCAACATTGATGGTCGGGAAGGCATTTAAGCCCGTCACCAGATTGTCGAGTTCATACTTGCTGTTTGTAGTGAGCGTAGCAGAGCCGGACTCGAAACTGATGTGTTGCAGCGTCAGCGTTTTGTCCGCAGCTGTGGTTGATTCCACCGACTTTTTAAGGTTGTCTCCAAATTCTTTGGCGCGTTCGCGTACTTCGATATCAAGCACTTTGTCTTTGTTCGGGTCTTCTTCTTTCCCCCGCATTTCTGACAGGTAAAACGATTTTTGCTGCTTGTACCAAGCGTCGTACTCTTCCTGCGTAACGATTTTCATCACACGCCGCATAGAATAGTGTCCTTTGCCGCACAATTCGGCACAAGCCAATTCGTAGTCAAATTTTTCCCAACGCTTTGGGCCGTTCGGGTCTGCTGGGTCAAAGGGTTGGTTGTACTCAGGAAATTTGCGAAGTTCGTTTCGGTACTCCGCAGTCGTTTTGGTTGGCGTGAATACGAAGTATGTTGGCAGCCCTGGTATCGCGTCCATTTTTACCCTGTGTTGTGGAAGGTAAAAATTGTGCAGCACATCTTTTGCGAGGATACGAACACGAACTTTTTTACCTAACGGGAAATAAAATTCTTGTCCGGGGATCACGTCGTCCCAAGATTTTGGGTCCCTAAAATCTATGCCGAGCGTGTTGGCGCCAGTGGTCTTTTTATAGTCGCGGGTACCGATTTTACCGTCAGGGCCAGGGTAGCGAAGTGTCCAGCCAAATTGCTGGGCAGTGGCTTCGATTTCCATATAGTCTTCGCCTTCCTTTACGTCGGCCATTACGGTGTTCCAGGCATTGAGGCCACGCACCACCAAAACGGTCATCACCACCGCAGGGATCGCTGTCCACCAAATTTCGAGACGGTTATCATGTGGGATGAATTTTGCTTTGCGGCCTTCTTGATAACGGTATTTGTAGGAGAACCAAAACAACGCGATGTGGGTCAATACAAACACGATACCTGTGAGCACCAGCGTAACAAAGAACAAATCATCCAAAAGCGTACCGTGCTCCGAGGCCGATTCGTGAGGACCATAACCGAGCATTACGTTTTTGTAGTCCCAAGCCGACCAGAACACGCCGACGAGGAACAAAACCATGAAGCCAAGCGAGAACCAGCCGTTCCATTTGCTGTTGTCGCGCAAAACCTGCCGCTCGCCTTTTATGGTATTGGTTAGCTCATAGACTTTCCCAATTTGCACCAAAACTACGGTGACCAGGACAATGCAGAATAGTACGATTAGCGTAGTCATTGCTATTTTCTTTTACGATAAGGTTGATCAATGATGCCCTCCGCCAGATTCGCCTTCGATAAGCGCTCCGGTGTCGTGGTGCAGGCTTTCTTCCAGATAAGGGTCTTTCATTGGAACAAGCGATACTTTTGAAAGTTGGTTGAAAAAGAAGAAAAGAAATAGGCTCAAAAAGCCAATCAGCACTCCAATTTCTTCCAACCCGGGTATTGTATATCCCAATTTGAAGGCTTTAGATTCGTCATGGTGATGGCCGTCTTTTCCGTGGCCTTCGCCGCCATGTGTATCCGCAGTTTTGGCTTCTTCAGCAGGGTGTCCTGCGTCTTGTTTGGATGCATCAGGATGCTCGGCGCCACCAGGCGGTTCATCAGCATGTGGCATTGTTGCCGTTGAGTCCATGTTTTCTTCAACATGTGCAGCTTCCTTGTGCTGATCGCTTTCAGCATGAGCGGCGGTTTGTTCTTCAACAGGTTTGCTAGTTTCCTCGTGTTTTGTATCCGAATTCGTCGGGGCAACATTGCCATGGCTTTCGCCACCATGTTTGCCTTCTGCCAGTTCTTTTGCCTCGTGTGCTGCAATCCGTGCGCCTGGTTTGATCATGTAAAAATAATCCCACCAGTGGCCAAAGAAAACGATGAGCGCTACGAAGAACATGGTGCCGAACTTACGTTTGGTGTCGTTGCGCATCAAAATAAGAAACGGTGTGACGAAGTTCAGGAGCAAGTTGCCCCAGAAAAGCACCGGATAGTGCGTCATACGCTCATTGAAGTAAATCGTCTCTTCTCCGTTGTTGGCGTACCAAATCAACATGAATTGATCAAACCAGAGGTACGTCCAGAAAACAGAAATACCGAACAAGAATTTGCCAATATCGTGCAGGTGGTTTTGATTCAAATATTCAAGATAGCCAAGCGATTTTAGGTAAATTATAATCACTATCGTCAATGCAAGCGAACCGAGCCACATCGAAATCATGGAATACCATGCAAACATGGTGCTGTACCAGTGTGGGTCCAGCGACATCACCGATTGCCACAGGAACACAGTGCTCAGGAAGCCCCCCAGCGGAAGGAACGAAGCCGCCCACTTGCGCTGCTTTTTGTAATATTTGAAATCGTCGGTTTCCATAGTGTCCTGATCCACAGACGCCTGACGCAGTTTTTTTGCCCAAAAGTACCAAATAGCCAGAAACCCGATGGTGCCAACGGTGAACCAAACAGGATTGAGGAATCCTTTTTTGCCCGCGAGGATGCGATCGTAATGGGGGCCCTCAGGATCAGTGATGTTGATGTCAAGGCTGTTCCAGTGGTATAGGTGATGGAAATGCCCCCATACGCCCAAAGCGATGACACCCATGAGAATCAGCCCAACCCACATGAATTGGCTCATGGCTTCCCACACACGCCGAACCACCGAGTTCCAACCGGCAAACGCAGTAATCTGCGCCGAAAGGAAGAACATGGAGGTGAAGGCAACACCTGTGAAAAACACGGAGTTGTGCAGCCAATTGGTCCAGAATCGTGTGTGGTACTCATCGTCGTTGAAGTACGTGAGCCCAAGGCACACCGCGCCCAAAACCATTCCGCCAATCAGCAGCATTTTGGTTTTGCGTTCAAATACAAATTGTGTATTCAGGTTCATATCGCAAGGTCGGGCAAAGCCGAATTATGTTCGATGAAGTTGATTCGCAAAGCAATCGAGATATGACAACTTTTTGAAAATTGTCAAATCTATTTGCCCGCAGGAGCAGCCGGTGGAGGAGCGGGAGCGGCAGGCGCCACGCGTGCTGGTCCAGTAGCTACCCCATTGGCTGGCTTTTCGATGTTACTGAGTGAGTTGGCTTTTTCGCTGTATTCAAGATTCTTGCTCTTGGCTTGCAGGGAGCGGACATAGTGCAGCACCTGCCAACGCTCTTCGTAGGAAAGTTTGTCAGTATAGCCCCCCATCACGTTTTTGCCATAAACCATGGCGAAGTAAAAGCGTCCGTTACCAGCCCCGATCATATCGTCACCCAAAAGGTTTTTCGGTGCAGCAGGGTATTTGGCATCTGGTACGGTGACAAGTACTCCTTGACCGTCCCCTTTTACGCCATGGCACACCCCGCAATAAATATCGTATAAAGGTTTAGCGCGGTCAAGCCCTTCCTTGGTTATTGGGAAAGGATTCGTTGCCATTTCCTTTTCACATTTCAGGCGTTCTTCCTCTGTATTGGTGTAGTTAAATGGCACCGCGCCGTTAATCGGTGCTGAAATGGCATTGGGAGCATTTTTTCCCCGCACAATATCCAGCGCAGAGGCATCGGTGTAGTAAACGCCCGTGTAGCCGCGCGGCACCGTGCCATTCACAATTCCACGGGGTTGAGATAGTTGGGCCTTGCTGAAAGTCTGGCCGTGCTCTGCTCCCTCCCAGTGGTTCCAGCGATATGCACTGTACTGGTTGGTCTCGTAGCTCACTGGGTGATACATATCCGGCATATACTCATGGCCGGTCTTGTTTTTGCCTGCTGGGGAGCAAACGGAAAAGAGCCAAGCAAAAAGAGCCACACCGAGAATCGCGCCAATTGCGTATTTCATAATTCTTGTTGATTCGTTGAATTGGTAATGTGGTTATTTGGGGATTTGGGGATTTGGGGATTTGAGTGGCTAAGCTTGGGTGCTCGAATAACCAAATCCTCAAATAGCCAAATCCCCAGGATCACATTGTTTTTTCGCTCACCTCTTCTGCCTGGGTGTTTAAGAAAAAGCCTTTTATATTGTCTACTGTGCTGTCTGAAGCACTGGTCACGTCAAATGCGATACAAAATTTATCGTCAGTTGTACGATGGTCAAGCATCCTGGCTTTCACGCCCGGCCACATCCCACAAATGGTATAAAAAGTGATGGTCATGCCCCATGCCGCAAACAATACGGTCATCTCGAAAGTAATGGGGATGAAGGCTGGAACAGACCAATAGGGTTTGCCGCCGTACATCGTGGGCCAATCGCTCACAAAAATCCAGGTCATGGCAAGGAAGCCGAACGATGCACCAATGGCACCATAAATGAAACCAAGGTAGTGAAGACGGCTTTCTTTCAATCCGAGAAGCGGGTCAAGGCCGTGCACTGGAAATGGAGAAAACACGTCCATGATGTCCAAGTGCGCTGCGTTGGCGGCTTTTACCGCTCCTTTCAGGTCTTCTTCGTCGTTGTAAATCCCGTAAAGGACTTTTGTATTTTCAGCAGCCATTTATTCTGAATGATAAATGATGAATGTTGTATGATAAATTTTCGGAGGTTTCAAGAGAAATAGGGTCAATGCTCGTGTTTTACTTTTGCGCCATGCCCATGCTTCGCATCAGGACCTATGTACTGGTCGCCTGCAACTTTCAATATCGCCTTCACCTCAGCAATAGCAACCACTGGAGCCACACGACAGAAGATGAGGTAGCAGAAAAAGAACAGCCCGATTGTACCTGTGAAAAGGCTGATTTCGACCCAAGTAGGGCGGTAATAGCTCCAAGAAGAGGGCAAAAAGTCGCGCGCCAGTGTGGTAGCAATAATCACGAAACGCTCAAACCACATCCCCACGTTGATGACGATAGAGAGGAAGAACGTCCACCAGATGCTGCGGCGAATTTTACGCGACCAGAACACCTGTGGGCTGACCACGTTGCAGAACATCATTCCAAAATATGCCCACCAGTAAATACCAAACACACGGTTGTAAAACGCAAATTGCTCATAGATATAGCCCGAATACCAGGCGATGAACAACTCGGTCAAATATGCCACACCGACAATCGTACCCGTGAGTACGATTACCTTGTTCATGGATTCTATGTGGTTAACCGTGATGTACTGCTCTAGTTTCAACACTTTCCGTGTAATTACCATGAGTGTCTGCACCATCGCAAAACCAGAAAACACGGCTCCCGCTACGAAATAAGGCGGGAAAATCGTCGTGTGCCAACCAGGAATAACGGAGGTTGCAAAGTCGAATGATACAATCGTGTGTACCGAAAGTACCAGTGGTGTGGAAATGCCCGCCAACACAAGCGATAGTGCTTCCCAACGTTGCCAGTGCTTGGCGCTACCCGTCCAGCCGAAAGAGAAGGTTTCATACACCTTACGGCGGAAACCCTTGGCACGATCGCGCACCGTAGCGAGGTCAGGCACAAGACCTGTATACCAGAACAAAAGGGAAACCGAGAAATACGTTGAGATGGCGAAAACGTCCCACAACAATGGAGAATTGAAGTTTGTCCAAATCGGGCCACGGGTATTCGGGAAAGGCATAATGAAGAAGGCCAGCCAAACACGCCCCATGTGGATGATAGGGAACTGCCCTGCACAAATCACCGCGAAAATCGTCATAGCCTCTGCGGCACGGTTTACCCCGGTGCGCCAACGCTGGCGGAACAGCAAAAGGATGGCTGAGATAAGTGTTCCTGCGTGACCGATACCGATCCACCACACAAAGTTGGTGATGTCCCAGGCCCAGTTGATAGAGCGGTTTGCGCCCCATTCGCCGATTCCCTTCCACACCGTCCAACAAACGGCGAAAATGTACAAGGCAAGGAATGCCGAGGCCAACGAAAAAGCGATCACCCACTCCCTCGAAGGAGATTTCTCGGTCGGGCTGCACAAATCCTCCGTGATGTTGTGGTAGGATTTGTTCCCTTCAATCAATATGTGCCGAACGGCCGCTACTGGTTGAGACATGATTTTTTTGTTTATGAGGTTTATGAGGTTGATGAGGTTGATAATCAATAGTTATCAACTTCATAAACCTCATAAACTTTATCAACTTCAAGAAAAGAGTTCTTCGTTTGCGTTATGAATCTTGGCAGAGTAGTTGACCCCTGGGCGCACGTTTATTTCTTCGAGCACTTTGTAGGCTAAATCTCCAGCCGACTTATTGGCTTTGCTGACTTCGCTTTCCGGATTGTTGAGGTTTCCGAACACGATCGCGCCCGTGGGGCAAGCCGTTTGGCAAGCCGTGCGCACGTCGTTGTCCTGAATGGCGCGGCTTTCTTTTTTGGCAGTCAATTTGCCTTCCTGAATGCGCTGCACACAGAAAGAGCATTTCTCGATGACACCGCGTGTACGAACGGTCACGTCGGGGTTCAGCACCATCCGAACAAGGTTGTCGGCATAGTATGGGAGTTCTTCTCCTTCTACATGGAATACGCGCTCTTCGTTGGCTGGCCAAACGTCGCCCGTTGTGTAATCGAGCCAGTTGAAACGACGCACTTTGTAAGGACAGTTGTTGGCGCAGTAGCGCGTACCGATGCAGCGGTTGTAAGCCATCTGGTTAAGCCCTTCCATCGAGTGGTTGGTGGCATTCACAGGGCAAACGTTTTCACAAGGAGCGTTGTCGCAGTGTTGGCACATCATCGGTTGATATACCACTTTCGGGTTTTCAAGGTCTCCGTAGAAATATCGGTCAATGCGCAACCAAGTCATTTCATGGTGGCGTGCCACTTCTTTTTTGCCGACCACCGGCACGTTGTTCTCGCTCACACATGCTACCTGACAAGCCCCGCAGCCGATGCAAGCATTCAGGTCAACGTACATTCCCCATTTCATGGCCGTACCGAAATATTCAGTATTATCGGGGTACAGCGTTTGGCTATTGAGGTGATCCGCCTCTTCGTGGAATTTCTCAAGTTTGCGCTCGAGTTTCTGGAGGTCTTTTATGTTGGTCTGGAAAATGATCGAGCGATCGGTCAAAGAACCCTGGAAGCCTTTCCAGCCGAGCGATTTTTCATCCACATTGATGACTTTGCCCTCTTCTTTGCCCATGGCTTTTACCCCCATCGTGTGGTGGTGTTGTACTGACGCGAAATCCTTGTCGTGTTTGCCCGTTGGGGTCACTTTTACGTCCGTTCCGTAGTATTGTGTAAGGCCGTTTTCTTGTTTCAAGGCGGCATTTACATTCGCCCCGAAAGTCACTCCACAACCGCCCGCTTCCCGTCCGCCACCCAATGCAACGGCCACAGTTCCAACGGTTTGTCCAAAATTTAGTACCACGGCGCAATTGAATTTTTGGCCGTTTACTTCCACTTCTACTTCATCTCCATCTTTCAAGCCTTTCCAGCCATCCAGATTGTTGACGCCATCCCATTCGACCGGGATACTGAGGTAGTTGCCCCAAACCGTGCGGGTCACTGGATCGGGCATTTCTTGCAACCAAGGGTTGTGGGCGTACTGGCCGCCGCCAATGTTTACCGTTTCGTAGAAAGAAATTTCGAGTTCGGAAGTAGATGGTTTTGAAACACCACTTGGGTCAACCGAAACACCCGCGTTGAATATTGCGGCAGCGCCTGTAGAAGGTTGTTCAAACACACCATCGTGAAGGCTCATTTCCCAAAAAGCATCCGTGCTCAGGTATTTTGACTGGCCCGCCGCTAGTTCGTTGGTCCAGTGTGCCTTCACATATTCGTAATAAGGTTGTTCTGCGTTGTTGTCCAAATTTGTGCTCTCGCTCCACACCAATAAAGAATGCTCGGCTTGGCGGGTAGCAAACAAAGGCGCAATGGTGGGCTGGATAAGGCTCATCATGCCAGCCTTTGGCATTGCGTCGCCCCAAGATTCCAAAAAGTGGTGGGTCGGTGCAGCGTGGGTACAAAGCAGTGCGGTTTCGTCGAGATTGGTGTTGAGCGAAATGCGCGTACCGACTTTTTTGAATGCCTCTTGGAACGCCGCGGCGTTGGGCAATTCCCAGGCAGGGTTTGCACCCCAAACGATTACGGTAGAAACTTGTCCGCCGTTCATCTCTTCGATTAATTTCGAAACGTTGCGCTCGTCGCCTTTGCGGGAAAAGCTTGCGCCGTTGAAATCAATGGTCGAGTTCAGGTTTCCCAGCAGTTCGTTGATTTTGTTGACGATGATCTGTTCCGCCACATTGTTCGAACCTGCCACGACGATTGATTTGCCGCGAGCGGCTTGCAATTCTTTCGCCACTTTTTTGATGGCGCCGGCTGCTTTGTCGTTCAGTTTTGGCCCACCGCCATTGCCAGAGATTTCGCCGTAAAGTGCTGCGATGGCAGCCCCAGTTTCGCTCGGGCGAATCTGGATGCGGCTGTCAGCATTGGAGCCGGTGAGCGACATGTAGCCTTCCACTTGGTAGTGGCGCGACATTTTCTGATTCTTTTTGCCCACCACCTTGCGGCCTTTGGCATAATCGCGGGCCTGCTGGATGGGATTGCCCCAAGTTCCGAGGAAGTCTGCGCCAAAGGAGCAAATTACGGTTGCTTCGTCAAATTTGTAGTGCGGAAATGCCCGGAAACCAAAGCATTTTTCATTGGCTTCCAACAAGGCTGCAGCAGAAACAACGTCGTAGGAAACTACGCTGCTGCTCGGGTATTTGGCCACAAACTCAGCCAGTGCCTTTTCGGCAGTTGGGCTGATATTGGTGTTGGTTACGATACGGATATTGCCCGAAAGTTTGGCTTTCACTTCGCGGTCAAGTGCATTCCACTCCATTTTATCCACGTTGCCTTCTTTCACCGTGCCGGCATATTGGATGCGACGGGTGTCATAAAGGCTCAGCACGGAAGCCTGGGCGCGGGCACTGGTGCCGCCATTGGTGACACTGCTCAGGGTATTGCCCTCGATTTTGATGGGGCGCCCTTCGCGGGTTTTTACCAGGACAGCGCAATAATCACCTCCATTCGAGAAGGAAGTAGCGAAGTAGTTGGCTACGCCTGGCACGATTTCGTCAGGCTTGGTGACGTAGGGAATGGCCTTTTTAATCGGAATTTCGCAGGAGGCTGCGATGGTGGCTGCGCCGAGACCAAAACCCATTAGTTTCAGGAAATCGCGGCGGCTGGCCTGCCAATTGCCGTCGGTTTGGTCTATATTTTCCACTGAAAACTCGCGTTGCGAGGATTGCACGAACGCTTCGTCGCGAATCAAATCTTCAGTGCCTACCCAAATACCGTTATCGTGATGCATACAAGTGGTAATGATGAATGATGAACGATGAATGATGAATGGTAGCCCACCTCAATACATCATCTCAATAAGACTTTATTTTGAATAGATGAATGGGAAGAATGACGGTATGATGAAAAATGCATCATTTATCATTCATCATTCATCCTTAGTAATGGCATTTATTGCATTCCAAGCCGCCGATGTCTTCCACCGTGACTTTTTCACGGGTACCCGCCTTAAGTTCGTCGTGGTAACGCTCGTACTGTTTGTAATAATCGTTGTCTTTGAATTTTACCTCTGTTTCACGGTGGCAACTGATACACCAGCCCATACCAAGGGTAGAGAATTGGAACACTACGTCCATTTCTTCCACTTTGCCATGGCATTTCTGACACGCAATCTGGCCGATTGTAACGTGCTGTGAGTGGTTGAAGTAAGCATGGTCCGGCAAGTTGTGGATACGCGTCCACTCGATAGGGCCTTGTATTTTGCCGTTCGAGTCGTCTTTCAGCGCTTTCACAATGCCATCCCATTGGGTTTCTACCACGCTTTTGCCATTCTCATCCAGTGCAGTGAGCGTGTTGGCCGACATATATTCTTGTCCAATCCACTTTTTGTAAAGGTCTTCTATTTGCTTCTCACTCCAGTTTTCATAGCCATCCAAATATTTCCCCGTCAAAGGGTCAAAACCGATTGAAGCAAAGATTTTAGTGATTTCACTGGTTCCACTGATCGTTCCTTTTTTCACGGCAGTGTGGCAGTTCATACAAGTGCTCGCCCCTGGGATGCCTGAGGGTTTAGAGCGGCGAGCCGTATCATGGCAATATTGGCAATCAATCTTGTTGATGCCCGCATGAATTTTATGGCTAAAATTGATGGGCTGGTCTGGCTTATAGCCTTGCTCTCGACCCATGCGCGTGGCGTTGTCTACGGCTTTATAGCCAAAAATGAGCACCGTAGCAAATACCAAAAATGCAATGGCGCCTTTTGTGGTGAGTACCTGATAAGCAGTCTTCTCAACGGGAGGCAGACCGTCTTTTGCGCGCGCCACGTTGGCAAGGTTGTTTACGATGCGCATCAACGCAAAGGCAAGCAGCAACAGCGTACCCGCCAGGCCAATAAACATCCATGGGATGCCTTCTTCTTCGGCAGTCGCGCCACCTGGAG
>Ga0163149_10000135_pt1 | contig 91492 bp, 78 predicted proteins | sample OliLakLV19MP5G1_FD_148604 | JGI IMG/M metagenome (GOLD analysis project Ga0163149, IMG submission 148604) | Freshwater microbial mat bacterial communities from Lake Vanda, McMurdo Dry Valleys, Antarctica - Oligotrophic Lake LV.19.MP5.G1 | ecosystem: Environmental > Aquatic > Freshwater > Lake >...
CATCTTTCCAATCTGTGTCATCCGTGTGCAAAATGTATTATAACCTATATCTCCAAAGACCAATCTCCAATACTTGTAATAAAGGAGAGAAGATTGGGTTGTGTTTGTCTCACGCAGAAAACATGGAGAACGCAGAGAAGAATTTGAACTCGGATGACACGGACTAAACGGATGAACACAGATTTCTCTGCTACGCAGAGTTCCGGGATTTTGATTTATCAAAATAATCCCCGCCTGAAAGGACGGGCAGGTGTGTTCATCTATCCAATCTGTGTCATCCGTGTACAAAATGTATTTTTAATGTCTAATCAGTAGCTAAAAAAATAAATTGCGTAGCAATGAATGGCAAAATGAATACCACAATTACAATATATACCGACGGATCTGCAAGAGGTAATCCCGGCCCAGGTGGCTATGGTACTATCCTGCTGAGTGGCCAGCACCGCAAAGAATTGTCCCAGGGCTATCATCATACCACTAATAACCGAATGGAACTGATGGCGGTGATTGCTGGATTAAAGGCCCTGAAGAAAGAGGCGATGAATGTGACCATCTATTCCGATAGCCAGTATGTAGTAAAAGCCTGGGAAGAAGGCTGGCTGAAGAACTGGATCAGGACTAATTTTAAAGGCGGAAAGAAAAACTCCGACCTGTGGTGGGAATTTTTTGAATTGTCGAAGAAACATACGATCAAATTCAAATGGGTGAAGGGACATGCAGATAATCCTTTTAATAATCGCTGCGATGAATTAGCCACCGAAGCAGCAGACGGGCATAAGCATAGTTTGCTGCATGACGAGGGGTATGAAGGGACGGCGAGTTGAGCCACTGATCAGACAAATGCTTCCTGCCTGCTCGCCTATTCAATGCTACTGCCATGCAAGGCCGTCAGTTAGATTGCGTAGCAATCCATCTGTGTTCATCTGTGGCAAAAAAATTATGACTAAAAATTCTCTTTGTTCCTGGAGCGGTGGTAAGGATAGTTGCTTTGCACTCCTACAGGCCATTCAGCAAGGCTATACACCAAAAGTATTATTGAACGTACTGAATGAAGAAGGTAAGATATCCCGTTCGCATGGCATTCCCGCGGCTATCTTGCAAGCCCAGGCATCAGCGGCTGGTTTACCCCTGCAAGCTATCAGTAGTTCCTGGGAAGAATATGAAAAATATTTCACAGCTGCTCTATCCGACCTGAAAGAAAAATACCAGCTCAACTATGCCGTTTTTGGTGATATTGATCTGCAGCCCCACCGGGATTGGGAAGAAAAAATTTGTACCAATGCCGGTTTAACAGCCGTGCTCCCGTTATGGCAGCAAAATAGGAGGAAATTGGTGAACCAGATGCTGGAGTCCGGCATCGTAACGCAGATCGTTAGCTGCAATGAGACCATGGGTGAACGCTTTATCGGCCAGCTCATTAATCCTGTATTGGTGTATGAATTAGAAGCGATGGGCATTGATGCCTGTGGTGAGAATGGTGAGTACCATACCCTGGTGCTGGATTGCCCCCTCTTTTCTAAAAGAATCAATGTTAAGGTAACAGAAAAACTATTGCACGGGAATTACTGGTTTTCAAAACTGGAGTTACAATAGCCTGCAAAACAAAACCCATCCGTAAAGAATGGGTTTCACAAAAAATATTTTTACGATCTTAAGCCAGAGTCAATTGTGCTTTTTGTCTTGTCATATAATTATACAGAAATAATATACCCGGCAGGAATACGAGGGTAGCGATTAAAGCATTCTTATAAAAAGGGAGCCCGGCTGAATAGCAATTCATTAGTCCACCAAAATCTTTGGTATAGGTAACTTCCGTACTGGCCAGCCACACACCAAAATTGGATAAGAGAAAGAAGACAGTTGGTGCAGCGATCCCGCCGGCCAACAGGCTGGTATAGTTTCGGCCTTTCAAAGCCCAACCTATCAGGGTAGCCGACATCAGGATCAGGTAGTTTTTCCATTGGCCGTTATAAAAACCAGCATAAGGGAACAGGTCAGCAGTATATAATAGTTGTATGGCCACATCGCTGATGAACAAAGCTATTAAAGGCAGCAGGAAGGACATATCCTTTTGCTTGATAATAAACCCGGAAAACAATGCTATAGCAATGACCGGGGAGAACCCGGACCAGTCGAGGTCGGGCCCGAAGAAATACTTGCAGGCCGTAACCACTGTAACCAATATCAAGGTAAATACTGTTAACCGTCCGTTACTCTTCATAATTTTTTATTGAGTGATTCCGTAAATACAAGGCAAAAATAAACGAATTGGACTAATTGGCGATTCTATTTATTCACCCTTATTAACACCCGTCGCCGCCCTGAAAACAGTGGATTTAGCAGAAGCTGCGATATAAACCGGCTGTCCGGGAAATACCACGGCGGAAGGTTGGCCCACCTGGAGTTTAATGGCAACTTCGTCATCATCCAGTTCTACTGCTCCTTCGGTAAGCAAAACGATCTCAACCCCTGCGGGTATAAACGAGATTGTGTCGCCGGCTTCCAGTTCAAAAACACTTAATTGAAAATCTGGTGCAGGTGTTTTATATACCCGTTCCTGTTCACCTGCGGCTTCGCCGGTAATGATATTCGGGAAAGTAGGTTCACATTTTACCAGCCTGAGCAATTCTGCTACATCGATATGCTTGCTGGTAAGGCCGCCACGCAATACATTATCAGAATTAGCCATAATCTCTACACATTTTCCTTCCAGATAAGCATGTGGCACACCCGCATCCTGGAAAACCCCCTCCCCTTTTTTCAGGTGAACAACATTGAAAAAGTAAATGGAAAAAATTCCCCTGTCCAGGTCAGTACCCCGTGTAAATGTTTGTGCCGCCCTGGCCGTCCAGAAATCTTCATCATCTTTGTCGGGTGTCACTTCTTTATTAACAGTAGCAATATTATCGACCAGTGGTTGCAGCATCCTGTTCACTTCAGCCTGCGGCATTTCCATTACATGCTTATATAGCCCTGCATAGCCCAACTCATTAAAAATGGGCAGCAATTCTCTTAGCTCCATCACATTTAATAAAGTATAGACAAGTTCCTCGCTGGGTTTAAATCCATGCAACAACCAGAAATCACCCAGGGCGATCAACATTTCTGGTTTATGATTATCATCCTTATAATTACGATTTGGTGCATCGGGAGCTATCCCGGTGGCATTCTCTTTTGCGAACTCGATCCCGGCCACGGTTTTGGAAGGATGTGTCTGAATAGAAAGCATCTCTTTGACATCCTGTGCTTTAAAGAGATAAGGAAGAGTATTGGCAATAACAGAAAGTGGTGTTGGGCTGCTCCCACCTGTGTCGACCAACGAGTCACCCAACGGATGTGTGCCCATCCAGTATTCAGCAAAGGGTTTCTTTTCTTTGTTCTCCACCTGCAATAAGGACGGGATAAAAGAAGTTCCACCCCAATCATAATGTTTCACGATCCCTGTCAGACGATAGATACCAGCCATATAGTTTTTCTTCTTTATTTTGGGGTAAAGATAATACATGGCCTCGCATAATGACCTGGGAAAAGAAGGCGAAGAACTGGCAGCCCGCTGGCTGAAAGAGCAGGGATATCAACTGCTGCACCGCAACTGGCGGCATTCACATTATGAAATTGATATCGTTGTCACGAAAGGAAAATTCTTACACTTTGTAGAAGTAAAAACCAGGAGGGTATCGCTGCTTGGCGGTCACCCCGAAGAAAGCGTTACGAAGGCGAAATTCAAAAACCTGCAGAAAGCGGCTGATGAATATTTGTTTTTAAACCCCGGGCATCAATGGATCTCTTACGATATTCTTGCCATTACATTGCACCGTGATAAGGATCCCGATTTTTTTTGGATCGAGGATGTGTTTTTATAGCGAGTGGGGTTTGGCCAGTGGCTAGTGGGGTGCAGCGAGTGGGAAGTTGGAATCTTACCTGGAAATAGCATCCTTTTATTTATATATAAAAGAAACTCATAACTGTTGTGCATGAATGGGCTGGTATTCCGTGATCCGCAAGCCTGAACTGTTGCTAAGTAAATTTGTCAAGATGAGAATATATTCAATAGCCCGGCTTTATTCGTTAGCCAGATATGTAGCTGAGCAGCCAGCAGAACGATGAGGATTTATTCGTCACCCGCCATATAGCAAAACCCAATGTTGCAGCAGTTGATTTTCTTTAAATTCTACCTCCTCGTCAAATACCTTTTTGAATGTATAAATTTTGAGATTGTGGTCTTCAGGATTATTTAATTCAATTTTCAATGTACCGTTATCAATAAATTTTACTTTATCTGTTTCAGTACTTTTATCTGCCCAGGTTATTACTAGTTTTTTATTATCTATAAATTTGAAAGTGCCTTTTTTGCGATTTTTGGCTGGAGTCGGATCATTAATTGGGCGACTGAATGTTTCGATAGTTCCATCTTCGTTGATAAGCAAGGAAAATGAGGTTTTAGAATCCCGCCAAAGCCAGACCCCAACAATATTATTAGATTGAGAGTGACAGTTGCTTGAGGCCAAAACAATATGTATGGATAACAGCACTTTTTTCATTTGATAATTTTTTATTGCTGCCAACATCTACATTCCTGTTTAAATAAAGTAAAGTCAAAAAGAATTTCCCTACTAGCCAAACCCCACTAGCCATTCCTCATTCCACTTCCTTCCATCATTTTCTCCACCAGCCGATACGTGGCCGGGCAATATTCTACATTCTGCTTATGGATATGTACAAAGTCTTTGAATTTTTTGGACAAATGCGGAAAGCCGGCACAATCCGCAGGGCGTACTTCATAAATACTGCATTTATTATCCTTCAGGTTTAAGAACTGGCAGGGCTCCACTTTATTCAACCAATCTCTTTCTCCACCCCGTTCTCTTTTCAGCCATTTTGTTTGAAAGGCTTCCACGGTCATATTAAAATGCTTTGCTATTCTTTTCTGATCCTGTGCATTAAAAGTTGGTGTCATGGTCTTACAACAGTTGGCACAGCTGAGGCAATCAGTTTCGAGCCATACGTTTTTTTCATGACCACTGATTATTTTATCAAGCCCCCGCGGGGTTTCCCTGTCAAGTTTCGACAGGAAACGGCGCATACTGTTTTTAGTATGACGTACTTTTTGTTTGAAGGAACGCAGATTAATGGGTTGTATTGAAGGCATGCGCCGAAGATACTAAAGGAATTGTTCCGGCGTACAGGCTAAAAGAATTTTAGCAGCAGTGTTTTGCATTGATTATTTTTGTTGCAAACCAATAAAAATGAGGTTACTCATCGTTCCTGCCTTCGCTGTCATCCTTGCTTTTTCAACGGGGGGCTGCAAGTCCTCTTCGGCTGACGGTCCACAACTGCTCTGCGATACAGCCTGCCTGAAAGACACCCTGAAATTTACCGGTGATCATAAACTAAAACCCATTGTATATCTCACGGCCAATAATTGCAAAGGAGACAGCCTGCTCTGGAGTTATGACGGGATGCCCTCCAACCGCAAAACAAAGTTTGACTATGCCGATGCTAAACTGAATAAGGATTTTGTCCGCTGCATTTTTAAGGACATTGATTTTGCCTATGTATTATTTAATGACTGTGCTACCGGCCGCGGCTTCCAGATAAAACTGCCTTATGATAAAACGCAAAGTTTTGTAATGAAGACCAGTGGTATCAATAATATCGACCCGAAATTTTCCATTTCCGACAACCTGATCGTGAATACGGACAGGGGTAATATCTATGTAGAAGATATCAGTACCGGCAAAAAAGGGATGATGACCTTTGGTGAAAAACTAAACATTGACTACGATGCCATCCACGAGCATATTGATTCTGTAAATATCACCAACAGCAGGATCTGGGTAAAAGTAAAGATTAAAGACAGCTGGAAAGAATTAGAAAAAAATGTAACGATGGAGTAAATTCTCATCGGGTGGTTTAAGGTGTGAAAACAGGAAACTTCAAACCTTAAACTTTAAACTTTCTTATGTGGGAGCCTTACAAAAAAGGATTCAAAGCCTATTTACAGCTAGAAAAATCCCTGTCGGATAATTCGGTACAGGCTTACCTCCGGGATATTGAACTACTCACCCAATATTTACAGGAAAATAAATCACTCAAAAATCCTTCTCAGCTTACCCTGAAAGAGATACAGCAATTCATTAAATGGATCACTGAACTGGGGATGATGGCTTCTTCACAGGCCCGGATTATTTCCGGCCTGCGGGCCTTTTATAAATACTGTTTGCTGGAACAGATTTCCACTACCGATCCCACTACCCTGCTCGAAGCTCCCAAGCAAAAAAGAGCCTTACCGGACACGCTCAGTTTCGAAGAAATAGAAAACATGATCGGTCAGATCGATCTTAGCAAACCGGAGGGCGGCCGCAATAAAGCTATTTTAGAAACTATGTATAGTTGCGGCCTGCGGGTAAGCGAAGTGGTGAACCTGAAAATATCGCAACTCTACCTGGATGTAGGTTTTATACGGGTGATCGGTAAGGGTGATAAAGAAAGATTGGTACCGGTGGGCAGCAGTGCGATAAAGTATATAACGATCTACAAAAAAGATATCCGGGTACATGTTGATGTGCAGAAAGGAAATGAAGATGTGCTTTTCCTAAACAAGCGGGGCAGTAAATTATCCAGGGTGATGATCTTTTATATCATCAAAAACCTGGCCCTGAAAGCTGGTATCAAAAAAACGGTTTCACCACATACTTTCCGTCATTCCTTTGCCACTCACCTGGTAGAGGGCGGTGCCGACCTGAGAGCCGTACAGGAAATGCTGGGCCATGCCAGTATCACCACGACCGAGATCTATACACACCTGGACAGGGAGTTTTTACGAAAGACACTGGAACAGTTTCACCCGGGATTTAAAGGATGATTGTCACTGAATAATGAGCTTCTCCATAAATTTCTTACCGGTTTTTTTATTGGTTAATACCAGGAAATAATTCCCGGCGGTTAATTGGGGAATGCCAACATTCAATTGTTTTGCTCGTGCATTGATCCATATTTTCTGTTGGTGGACTAACTGACCGGATTGATGAAATAATTGAACGGAGTAATCTCCATCTTTAGTTTGTTTACATTCAATGAAGATATTAGAGCCGGAAGCAACAGGGTTGGGGAATATTTTAAAGAATTTTGACGATGTATCTTTAAAGAACCATTGCAACAAAGGAGTGCTCTTTTTTTCTTTAACTTCTAACCCTTTTACAGAGACCCCACCCACTCTCCCCTGCAATCCCCGGGAAATGTTTAACGGATTAAAACTCAAATCCCTTGTCGTAGCAATATCAGTCGATTTATCAGTTATAACAATAACAGGACCTCCAACTTTTCCCAATAACGGCGAAAGCGTAATAAACTCATTGCGTTTTGCCTGGGGCAATACGGATGCTAAAATCACTACTTCCGGCATCGTAATCGTATCACTAATCACAGATTTTTTTACTATTGGAGTTTCTATGAATGATTTATTTTTTATAATGATAGCTACGGTACCTTGTGCTTTTACAGCAGATGATTTAATAGATAATAAAAAAGCAGGGAGTGCAAACTGAAAAAAATATTTCACCCAGGGAATCCGCCTTCGTGGAATCTCCATATCCCGGTCTAATTGATCCTGCATAAAACGGCCACATACTGATCCCCCCTTCGATAAATTCAGGTTTGGTTTTTTAAAAAATTCGGCCACCTGCCGGTCGCTCATTTCACTGAAGTCCACTACCTGTTTTTGACAGGCACCACAGTAGCGTCCTTTTTCAACAGGTGTCATTGCCTCCCAATTCTCATGACAGGGAGTAGGAATGGTTAGTTGCAGTTGTTTGGCCATAACCTTCTGTATTGGTTATTGAATAATGAGCTTCTCTGTAAACTTCTTACCGGTTTTTTTATTGGTTAAAACCAGGAAATAACTGCCGGCGGCCAGTACCGGCACTTCGATATCAAATACGCTTGCCTCTCCATCGATCCATATTTCTTTTTGGTCAACCACCTGGCCGGACTGATTCAGTATCAGGAGCTGGTAATAACCTTCCTCGGTTTTTTTGAAACTGATATTCAATGTCGTTCCCCGTACAACAGGGTTGGGATAAACCAATAAACGGCTATCGTCTGCCGGCAGTTGTATCGTTTTACTCATCACTGTATCTTTTTTTGGGTTTACAGCTATTGTTTCACCTTTTACATACGAGACCGTACCGTATGTATAGCCTCCACACCTGGTTGTTTCATAAGCTATCATTGTCACTTCCTCTAATACAATATTTGCTTTTAACTGAACACGTAATTTTCCGGCTGCGTATTGCTCTTCTCCTGCCTTTATCTCCACTTTTTCAAAGCTTGTAGAGGAAACAGCGATTCGCTTTCCTTTCGCTAACCAGGTCTTCCTCATTATAAAATATCCGTTTTCATCGGCCATTATTCCTTCTACGGGTTTACCTGTTTCAATACTGGCAAAAGGCACGGGCTGATTATTTTCATCCACTACGATGCCTTCTATTTCATTTTTGTTGGCCTGTCCAGGCATGGCAATCTCTCCCTTGATGAATGCTGTGCAGGAAGGTTCGATCCCTGCCGTATCCATATCCGTTCTTTTATCTTCCTTTATCGCTTCTACCGGATCTTTCGTTGCTTTTACGATCGTATCGCCGGTAAATGGTTTTAAATTCATCGGCCGGGCCACCATGCCCATCATCTTATATTCTGCGGAAACAGGCCGGCGGGCCGTATCACTACTGACCACATCGGATTTAAGTTTTGCTTTGGGGTTTTGTGCAGATGCCCTCACAGACATTAAAAACGCCGGCAAGGCAAACTGGAAAAAGTATTTTACCCAGGGGATCCGTTTCCGGGGTACAACGATCTCCCGGTCCAGCTGGTCGGTCATAAAACGGCCGCAAACAGAATCTCCCTTCGATAAACGCTGGATTGGTTTTTTGAAGAATTCGGCCACCTGGCGGTCGCTCATTTCACTGAAGTCTATGACTTGTTTCTGGCAGGAACCGCAAAATTTACCCTTATCATCAGGGTTCATATTCTCCCAGTTCTCGTGGCAGGGTTCGGCAATCGTTAGTTGTAACTTTTTACTCATAAAAGCGGAATCATTGAATGATTATTCTACCTGATGCAGCTACTCTTCCGTTTTCATAAACTAACTGAACAAAATATACCCCGGCTGCCCAGCGGGCATCAGTCGGGAGCTGAAATTGGTTATTACCTTTGCTGGTTTGCAGGTCTCTGCGGGACATTTCAGTTCCCTGAAGGTTCAGGATCCGGGCTGTTCTTTTACCGGGCTGATCGGCTGAGAAACGAAGTTTGACCAGGGAGCCTCTTTGTACCAAACTGGGATAGATTGCAAAGGCTACCCGGTCAAACACTGACCTATTTTTCTTAAAAGAATCAATAGTAATATTTAAACCACTGACCGAGCAAGAAAAACCGCCACGACAGCATGTCCTTTTAGAATAACAGGAAAGCACCACTTCCTCACAGGTCTTTATTTCCCTGGTTAATAGTATTTCCTGCTCTTTGTTATACGGGAGAGTAAGATCATGGTTGACTAATTGATACCCCAGGGCAGATACAGTAAGTTCATAGCTTGCTGAGCTTTTCAATTTATCCGTAACAGCAATTCCATTATTATCTGCTGCCAGCATTAGCGTATCCTTCCTGTCACGGCTGATAAAAGAAACAGTAGCCCCGGCTACCCGGCTGCCATCCAAATAATCTTTGATGATAAATTTTCTTAGTTTGGAAGATTTAGTAGTGATAATAATAACACCAGTGGAAGCACGACTACCATATATGGCCCTGGCGGCAGCATCTTTTAGAACATCAATACTCTCAATGTCATTGGGATTAATAGAAGCCACCCATTCATTCTTTACAGGAAGGCCATCTATGATAATCAAATGGTAGTTGTCTGTTTTAAGTAGCCTTCCGCAACGGATTCGTATGGTAGTTGCTTTAACCGTATCCTTTTTTTGTGCTGTTACAATACCACAACCCATTCTGCCCTGGAGGGCTTTTGTAATCAAATTACTATCCGGTCTATACGAATTCTTATCCGGCACATACTTTCCCCAACAATTTGATGTAATAACAACTCCGGATCTGTCCACTGCCTGAGCAAAGGAAAAAGAAGCAAGGAATAATGCAAAAAGTGTAGAGATTACTCTCATAAGCGTTGTTTTAGAATTGGTAGCGAGTTATGGTTGACTTGAATATTGTTTGTTGAGTATTGAATATTGTACATTTCCTCATTTAAATAATCAACATTCATTTTTCAGTGGATGCTAATCATCTTCCCGTTAGTTTTTTGCAATACAATATTTAATAAAAGGGGCCGGTAAAAACCAGCCCCGTATCACTAACCGGCTGTTAAATGATTAGCCATTTTTCTTCTGATGCTGCTGCATCGGGAATTTAACCGCAGAGGCGCAAAGATGCAGAGGAATACAAAATAATTTGGCTTTAACTGTGCATCTCCCTGCCTCTGCGGTTATTGTATTTAGTTATTTTTTACTTACAGACATTATTTTTTCTTCCTTCATTGCTGAAGGCTCAGGGTTTCCCTTCGCCAGCATTTGTGCACTTTCCACTAAACGTACAAATTCTGAGCGATAACCTTCTTCATCATTGCCCTTTGCTTTACGGGCCAGGGTCAGGACATTATCAAAAGAAGAAGTTGATTTGAATTCCGAATTCCGCAATAACATTCCGAACTGTGCCACTGAAGCAGCGAAACGGAAATTGTCAGAAGTGACTGCGATCGGAACTTGTTTGTCCTTTACAGGATGCTCGATGAGTTTACTTACATCACCGTCAGGAGCTTTATAGCGGAACTTTACGGTCAATATCTCATCCGTATTGGAGGATTTGCTCAGGGGTTCAATATTTTTCTGGTATTTCAGCGGGTCCACATCTTTCAGGAAAGAGCTGTTTACACCCACAGGAATTATTTCATATAAAGCTGTTACGGTGTGGCCACTACCCAATTCACCCGCATCTTTTTTATCATCATTAAAATCTTCTTTGGCCAGCATCCTGTTTTCATAACCGATCAGGCGATAGCCCTGTACTTTGGCAGGATTAAATTCCACCTGCAGTTTTACATCTTTGGCGATCGTAAACAACGTGCCGCCAAATTCATTCACCAATACTTTTTTAGCCTCGCTGATACCATCAATATAAGCATGGTTGCCATTTCCTTTATCTGCGAGTTTTTGCATTTTGGCATCCTGGTAATTGCCCATACCATATCCTAATACGGTCAGGAACACGCCGCTTTTTCTTTCTTCCTCAATCATTCTTTCCATGGCATCATCGCTGCTTTCACCAACGTTGAAATCACCATCTGTACAAAGAATGACGCGGTTATTACCCTTCTTCACCAGGTTTTCCTTTGCGGTCTTATAAGCCAGTTTGATTCCGGCACCACCAGCGGTAGAACCACCAGATTCTAATTTATCGATCGCTTCTTTTATTTTATTTTTTTCTGCACCGCTGGTAGAAGGCAATACCAAACCTGCTGCTCCAGCATATACGACGATCGATACCCTGTCCTGGCTTCTTAATTGGTCCACCAGCATTTTCATAGAAGCTTTTACTAATGGTAATTTATTGGCGGAACTCATAGAGCCCGATACGTCGATCAGGAAAACGAGGTTGGAAGCGGGCAGGTTATCGGTTGATATTTTTTCACCCTGCAAACCGATCAACACCAGTTTATGATCCTTATTCCAGGGAGCATCCGAAATTTCGGTATTGATAGAGAAAGGATCTTTACCGGCAGGCTGCGGGTAACTATAATGAAAATAGTTGACCATTTCTTCAATACGAACAGCACCGGCTGGTGGTAATGCCCCCTGGTTTAAATAGCGGCGGACATTACTATAAGAAGCCGCATCTACATCAATAGAAAAAGTCGATAAAGGATTTTGCTTTACCTGTAAAAATTTATTCTCAGTGATATTATCATACCCTTCCCGGCTCAGTTCCGGTTCATCCGTATCCATATAATAACCGGTAGAGGGCGCTGGGGTGAATTCACCGGTTGCAATACCACGGTTATACGTTTCCATACTTTTCAACATCCTTCCATCCTGTGGGCGGCTGATGAGAATTTGCTTTTGAGCCATGGAGGAAGTTTTCAACGTAACATTAATTACAGAGCGGCCACTGATATTTTCCTGGACAGCAATATATCCCACTGCAGAAAAGATCAGTGTACCTGATGATTTCGCTACGGTAATACGGTAAACTCCTTTGCTGTCAGCAGATGTTACTTGTGTACCACCTTTTACAGTCACGGAAACCGAAGGTATTGGTGTGCCTTTTTCGTCAGTTATGGCACCTGTAATAGTGTGGGATTTGATGGGTCGGAAAGCCAGCATGATCAAAATCAGCGGCGTCAAAAGGATAAGAATACGTTTCATAGTAAGTGTTTAATACCCTGATGCGGGTATGTTAGCGATTGCATAAAGGGTGATTTAAATTAATTTTAACCCCTGCTTTTGCTGAATAGAGGTTTAGACAGGCAGCCATACATTTTATTTCATTAATTTTAACCGTTGGCTTTTATAAAGAACATATCTCACTCAACATTAACCGATAAAGAGCTCGTATTCCTCTACAAGGAATCGGGTGATATGGCTGTACTCGGTGAACTTTACCAGCGGTATATGGACCTGGTCTATGGTGTCTGCCTGAAATATTTTAAAGAACCTGAAACGGCCAAAGACAGCGTGATGCAGATTTTTGAAGAATTGGTCCCAAAATTGAAAAAGCATGAGGTAGAGAATTTCAAAGGTTGGTTGCACCAGGTGGCCAAGAACTATTGCCTGATGCAATTGCGGACGCCGAAGAACATGAAAACAGTGGAGTTTAAAACAGAGCTTGTGCAATCGGAGGAAAATGTGCATCTGAATGGTGTACTGTCCGAAAGGACTCCTTGGGAAGAGAAAGAGGAGAATTTCACGAAAATGGAATACTGCCTCGGTACACTGGCAAAAGAACAGGGAGAATCGATACGGCTTTTTTACCTGGAAGGAAAATGTTATAATGAAATCGTGGAAATAACCGGACTTGATTGGAACCAGGTGAGAAGTTTGATACAGAACGGGAGGCGGAATTTGAAAATCTGTATGGAAAAAGAAGAACGGGTTTCGGGTTAGGAGTTAAAGATAGAGCCACTTTGGCCGGAAGTATAAAAGTGAAACTTAAGATAAACAGAAATAAAATAATTTTGTAGCTCGATTTAAGGAATAAACGCAATATCCCCTTGGGGGTAGTATCATGGCAAACGACAAGAACATATCAAATTTTACCGCGGCAGATATTGAAAAATATCACCAGGGCCTGCTTTCCAATAAGGAAAGACATGCGCTCGAAAAAGCTTCCCTGGATGATCCCTTCCTCGCTGATGCGCTGGAGGGCTATGCCACGGGAGGTGTACAGGCAGGTAATGATATGGAGGAGTTGAAAAAAAGATTGGAACAAAAAATACAGGGCGCCAAAGTGATACAATTGCCTGCTGCCCGCAAGAATAATTTCAGGATACTAAGAGCTGCTGTATTACTGGCTTTTGTGGCAGGTGCCAGCTTATTGATCTACCAGTTTGGCTTTAATAAAGAAACAACAGAAATAGCCGAAGCCAAACCAGCAAAAAAAGAAAATACAGTAACAACTGATACCGATGCAAAGTCCAATACTAAACCTGATGCTACGTTTACAACACCTGCAACCGGAACATCTACGACCGCTACACCCACTGGGCCTTCCAATAATACGCCTGTTGTAACAGTAACAGATAAAGAAATTAACCCGGACGGTAATGCCAAAATTGTAACAGGCGAAACACCGGTAAGAAGCAAGTCTACTACCTTCGATGACGTAACAATTAGTAAACCCGGAGGAACCAAACCTGTAGTGACAACGCCAGCCAAAACTGCCGAAGAAAATAATTATTATTTTAAAACAGAAACAAAAGCGGCAGAAAAGAAAGAGCTGGCCCGCAAAGAATCAAACGAAAGAGCAAAAAAAGACCAGGAATTGGACAAAGTAGTTGTTGTACGGGACGAAGTGAGCGTACAACAAAATAACAGGGCAGTAGCCGCCAACACCCGCCAGGCAGAGGAGCAGCGTTACCGTAACCAGCAGAACCAGTCCAGTATATTTCGTGGCCGGGTGACCGATGCAGATAATAATGGTGTGCCCTTTGCCAACGTAACCAATGTGCAGGATAATAATGCCGGCACTTACACCGATGCCCGCGGCTATTTTAATCTCATTTACCCCGACTCTGTACTGACGGTACAGGTAAAATCGATCGGCTTTGAAAATAATAATGTACAACTGAGAAATTCTGTATCGAATAACCAGGTGGTTTTGCAGGATGACCGGAAAACTTTATCAGAAGTAGTGCTCAGCAAACAGAAACCCAATGCGATAGCCCGCAGCCGGGATGGCAATATGAAACTGGAAGAACCGGAACCTGCCGATGGATGGGATAATTATGATACCTATTTGACCAATAACCTCGAAGTACCGAAAGACCTGAAAAATAAACAAAACGGCAGCAGCGAGGTTCAGGTATCGTTTGAAGTGGATAAAAACGGGGAACCCGTTAATATACGGTTGGAAAAATCTCTTTGCGCCCAATGCGATAAAGAAGCCATCCGGTTGGTAAAAGAAGGCCCCAAATGGAAAAGAAAGGCCAAAAAAGGAAGGACCACCGTCACTATTTCTTTCTAAGGCAGCTCCATTCATCCATATCTCACCCTTTTTCATACTTGTTTTCATACCTTCGCTTTTCTAAAAAAAAGCTATTATGAAAAAACTGTTTATCACAGCCATTGCTGCCTTTTCGTTATTTGTGGCCGATGCCCAAACACTTACTACCCCTCAACCAAGTCCGACCCAAACCGTTAAACAAAATTTCGGTCTTGCCTCTATTGAGCTTTCCTACTCCCGCCCCGGTATGAAAGGAAGAAAGATCTATGGTGACCTCGTACCTTTTGGAAAAGTATGGCGTACCGGTGCCAACCAGGCGAGTACCCTCACTTTTGCTGAAGATGTTTCGATCGGTGGTGTAAAAATCAAAGCTGGTAAATACGGTTTGCTTAGCATCCCTGAAAAGAAAACCTGGACCCTGATCATCAGCAAGCAGACAGATGTAACGAGCCCTGCTGCTTACAAGCAAGAGGAAGATGTTGTAAGAGTAGAAGCCAAAACCATGGACATGGATGCTAGCATGGAAACTTTTACCATACAGTTTGCCAATATAAAATCCAACAGCTGCGAACTCCACATTATGTGGGACCAAACAGCCGTATCTCTTCCGATCACTGTGGATGTGGAAACAAAAGTAATGGGACAGATCGACCAGCTGATGAATAAAGACAACCGTCCTTATTTTAATGCCGCTATGTACTATATGGATAATGGTAAAGACCTGAACCAGGCTTTGGCATGGTTTGACAGAGCCGTAGAAGCCCAACCCAATGCTTTCTGGATCCATCACCAACGGGCTAATTGCCTCGCCAAGCTGGGTAAGAAAGAAGAAGCAAAGATTACCGCTGAAAGATCAAAAGCATTAGCGACAGAACAAAAGAATGATGATTACGTAAAACTGAATGAAAAGTTGTTGGCAGAATTGAATAAATAAACACCAATCCGCTGCGGCGAAGGCGTTGAACTTCTATATTTTAAATAGCCCCATTTATATGGGGTTATTTTTTTGTACCAGGAGTTTATTTAAAATCAAACTAAAGAATAATACACCGAAAGCTCCAATAGGATTTAGCCAGAGAAAACCCATTTTAATGACTCCATACTTTGTAAGAATGAAGATGGACAATACCAGTAATTCTGCCAGCACCGCGGCCCAGAAAACAACATGTCCGCTTTTGATTTTCTTTAAGCAGAAAGCCACCAGGAAAACCCCGAGAATAACACCATAAAAAAGAGAACCCAGTACATTCACCGCTTCAATCAGGCTATTACCGATATTATAGGTGAACATGGCCACGATGATACAAAAGATGCCCCAGGCGAGGGTGTACCATTTCGATAAGCGATACTCGACTTCGCCCGTTTCTTTCTTTTTGGTAAACCTGCGGTGAAAATCAATCATGGTACAGGAGGCCAATGAATTAATGGCAGCAGCGATGCTTCCCCAGGAGGCGAGGAAGATGATAGCGATCAAAAGACCCACCAGGCCAATGGGCAGGTTATCCACTACAAATCGGAGAAAGATATAATTGGTGTCGTTGTTATCACCACCGATCTCTTTGGTCTTTATCCAATCTTTTACTTTTGTACGAAGGAGATTGGCACTATCCTGCAGGGTTTGTAATTCCTGCAAGTACTGTTCTTCTTTTATATTATCCTTATTGTCGGAAGCCGCTGCATAGTTGACCACCGCTTCCTGCTTTTTAGCCGTGATGGCATTATACTGTTCCTGCACTACCCGGAAAGAATCTTTATACACTGCTGATTGCTCCAGTTTTTTTACCTGCACATTATTGAAAAATATCGGGGCTTTATTAAACTGGTAAAAGGTAAACACCAGGGCGCCGATCAGCAGTATCGCAAACTGCATAGGCACTTTAACCAGCCCATTCATCAGCAATCCCATGCGGCTTTCCTTCAGGGACCGGGCCGTGAGATAACGACCCACTTGCGACTGGTCAGTACCGAAATACGATAGTGCCAGGAAGAAACCGCCGATCAACCCGCTGAACAGGTTATACTGGTCGCTCCAGTTGAAATGCCCTTTTTCAAAACCCGTGGTGATCACATTGAGCTTTCCCATTTTACCACTTACTTCCAACGCATCGGTGAAACTGACATTTTTGGGCAACATATTGACCACCATATAAGCCGCCAGGAACATCCCGATAAAAATGATGATCAGTTGCAATTGCTGTGTATACGCTACTGCTTTGGCTCCACCACTCATGGTATAAATGATAAGCAGTCCGCCCATAAGTATATTGGTGTAATAAATATTCCATCCAAACAGGGAAGAAAGTATGATTGAAGGGGCAAATACACTGATACCGGTTGACAGCCCTCTTTGCAACAAAAAAAGAAACGAGGTCAGTGTCCTGGTCTTATTATCAAAACGATTTTCTAAATACTCATAGGCGGTGTACACTTTCAGCCGGCTAAAGATCGGTACAAAGAATATACAGATCACGACCATCGCCAGTGGGATACCGAAATAATACTGCACAAACCGCATCCCATCGGTATATGCCTGGCCGGGGGCCGATAAAAAAGTAATAGCGCTGGCCTGTGTGCCCATGATGCTGAGCAAGACCATTCCCCAGGGGAGGCTCCGGTTACTCAGGAAATAACCATCCAGGTTATGCGTAGTACGGCTCTTATACAAGCCATAGGAAATAATGGCCAGCAGGGTAACAACCAGTACTATCCAATCCAACTGGTTCATACCCCTGGCCCCTGAAGGGGGATTTTATCGTTTACAATTGAAAACATAACACTATTGAAATTTTTTCGTAAACAATTGAAACAATAAGATTAACAGCAACAGGAATGCAACTACCAGTGCATACCAGTAATTCCAGTTTTTGAAGAATGGCGCCTTATCGTTCTCCGGTGTTTCCATGCAATTATTTTCGGGTGGTTCGCAGCCAGCCAGTCAGCACAATTACAAAACCCAGAATCAATCCTATTATAATCCCAAGCCTGACTTTTTTTATTAGAACGCCTACTACCAATCCAATGACAATGGCAAAAATAAATGCCATCTCTCCTCTGCGTATGCTCGGCTTTCGTTCTTCACTCATATATAGTAATCTACGAATTATCGAAGGCTAAAATCCTTTTTTCTTATTTAACGCAATGATATTAGCCAGTAAACGGTATGCCCCGGGTACACCTGCCGGCAGTTCCCGGAAAAATACAATGCCGGTATACGTAAACCAACCCTTGCCGTATTTGGTAACGATCAAACTGCCATCATCCGCTTTTTCACCGGGATCATTCATGCTGATCAATTTTTCAAACTTACCAGACGTATCACTGGCATGATAGATACTACGTTCCTGTATCCAACCTTTAAAATCATCATCGGTGATCTTGTTTGGAAAAGTAAATACCGGGTGCCCGGGTTTCAATATTGTAACAGCTGCATTTTCATCGGTTATCCTTGTCCGGGTAATATTGAAATTATATGGTCCTATTTTAGCCCTTACCGGCCCTATTTGGTTGCTGGTATTATACTGTACGATAAAATTACCCCCTTCGTTTACATACTTCATCAGCTTATCATAATGATTATTCATCCAGTCGTGGGTATTGTAAGCCCTTACACCGGTAATGATCGCATCAAACTGGTTAAGATTATTTTTTATTAACTCTTTGTTGGTGAGTAGTGTTACTTCATAGCCCATTTGTTCCAGGGCTTCGGGTACTTTATCTCCTGCACCTACAATATAGCCGATCTTCTTTCCATAGGTTTTTAAATCGAGTTTCTTATTACTAACGGTAGCGATCGTAAAATAATTGATATACGGGATATGATCATACTTCACTTCCTTGATACCCATATGATACAAGTCTTTCCTACCGTTATCAGCATCTACGGCAAAATAATAATCGTTGTCCTTTGTCGCCTGAATAGAATAATTAACTGCAATTGTTTTGTTTTTTTCCTCAAAATTAACTTTGTCCGGACTGTACTGGATCTTTATATTATCCGGGAGTTCACGACCTACATCCGAAAGCGTTGCAGAAAATCCCTTTTTCTTCGAGGTCAGGTTCAGTGAGCCGGTAAACTCATTATTGCCTTTGGATATCTTAATTTTCTCATCGGCAGCTACCAATACCGGCGGAAGTACCACGAGGGGTTCATATAATTCACCCCGGACCGGGTCAGTAAATTTATATTTCACTGGTTTGACTATCTGCAGGTCCTGCCCTTCGATATTTAAATCGACCAAAAGAAAAACAGAAGGATCTACATCTGGCTGACCGATCGAAGTTTGTTCGGCTACATTAAAATAACCTTCGGCCATTTTACTTTCCAGCCAGTACGGTTGTGTCTGTTTAGTGGCAGGGCTTACAAAGATCGTTTTAGCATAATTCAGGTTCTTGTTTTTACCCAGCGGCTGGTTGAAGGATGAATCATACAACTCACCGGATGCTACTTTTACTTTTTTCAAAACAGCATTTACTCCCAACCGGTTGTTAAAAGAAAAATTGATCCGCATTGAATCGGTCTTCACCGCAAATTGTTCTGCCGCAGTAGCATCAATGAACAAACCGCTGCATTGCTGGATCAGCAGTTTTACTTCTTCCAGTTTTTTAGTAGGCCAGTACCCGTTCGGAATATTCCGGAGGGCTGCATATAATTCTACCAGTCCTTTTACTGATTTCTCCGGGTGGAGAAAATCAAAGTTGGCGGTTAGTTCGTCGATCATTTTTTGAATGGCTTCACCACCCGCTACTCTTTTCCAGGTCAGGTCCACGCCATCCATCAAATCGCTGGTGGGTTGGTCACCCCTGGTGGCTTTAAAAAATTCCAGTGCTTCTCCCCGGCCTGCCGGCACACCAAAACCCTGGCTTTTATGCTGGCTACGGCTTTCAGCCGCAATCTCTCCATAACTTTTTCCCAGCAATGGATTATAACCACCTACATCCACTTTATACTGGTCATCTCTTGTTGTATTGTTTCCGCCAAAATTAAATGTGTTCCATAGAACTCTTTTAGCCTGCCAGACGGATACATATTGTAACTGTTCAGGAAAACGGCTCGGGTCTGCTGCGGCAGCAAATGCTTCATTCGCCAGGATACCTGAAGCCGTATGATGACCATGGCCACCTTCACCACTAACTGGAAAACGATTAATAATAATATCGGGCTGAAATTTCCTGATCACCCAAACTACATCGCTCAATATTTTTTCCTTATCCCATTTGGTAAATGTTTCTTCCGGTGTTTTTGAGTAGCCAAAATCGTAGGCCCGGGTAAAAAATTGTTCGCCGCCATCTATTCGTCGGGCTGCCAATAATTCCTGGGTCCGGATCAACCCCAATTCGATACCCTGCTCATCACCGATCAGGTTCTGGCCACCATCACCTCTTGTCATTGACAAATAACCGGTACGGTATAACCGATCCTTTGATAAATAAGCGATCAACCGGGTATTCTCATCATCGGGGTGTGCTGCGATATAAAGTACTGCCCCTAATACATTTAATTTTTTAATTGCCTGGTACATTTCGGCGGAGGTCCAGCTTTGGGGAGCTTGTGAAAAGGCATTGGAAAAAAGACAGCAGCTGGTAAAGGCCAAAAGGTATATTTTTCTCATCAATCAGAATTATTCAGCGAATATATGTTTTGTTGAGAAAGCAGCTATACCACTTATACAGAATGAGGATGCCAGTGGCACTATAACATAAATTTATAAGACCCCCGGGGCGGAAAGTTCAGTTTAAAGACATTGATCAGTGGCCTTCTTCACTACCCGCTTTGGATTAAGCCAGCCTGCTCAGGTCAACATCACCACATGATCACAGGAGGCTGCTTACTGACCACCAAAAAACACCGCATTACAAAATAATAGTTTCCCGTTCTCCCAAAAATTTCTGAACAATACATTATCGGCCAAATAAATGACCGAGCCGCTGCCCATTTGCTGTACGCCAAATACCAGTCCATCCTTTAATTTATCCTTTAACCGGGCCCCAACGAATCCCGCTACCTGGTTGTCTTTTTTGACCACTCCAACATTCCAACCGCCTTCTTTTAAAAACTCATAGACCTGGTCATCCATTTTCAATGTATAATAATAACCAGGATAGCCATAAGCCAGCGGATGCGTATTATCGATTTCCACTTTATAGATAGACCCTGGTGTAATATTGGTAATATTATCCCTTTCCCGGTCTTCAAATTTTTTCAAAAGATCATAGCCAGCCTTTTCGTCTTTTTTTTCTGCCTCTGCTGCTTTTTTGGATTTGATATTAAATCCCAATGCGGCAGCATCCGGTCTTGACAAAGCATTCACAGCCCCTTCCATTGCAATGACCTTTCCTCCTTTATTGATCCAATCTTTAAACGCATCAGCAGTATTCTTTTCCGACAGGAAACGATAGTTCCCATCGGGCATGATCAATACGTTGATATCATTCCAGTTAACCCGGCCAATATCGGCAGCATTGATTAGTGTAACAGGATAATCAATCTGCTGTTCAAAGAAATGCCAGATCTCACCGGCCGCATTAGAGCCAACACCTTCCCCGGTAAGCAAGGCTACTTTAGGAGCCCGCAAAGGAAGCACCTGGCCGCTGCCAAAATCATATCCTTTATCTACAAAACCTGTTGATACCGGGTATAAACGTATATTATTCTCATCGGCTTCTTTCTTTACCACGTTCCATAGATTGCCGCCTAAAGACCGGTTAGCTGTGGCCAAAATAATGATGGCTCCTCTATCAAACTTATTACCATTAATTTCAAAAGGATGGGTGGCATAACGAAGCAATATGCCTTTCTGTAATAAGTGGCCTGCCACTTTCACGGTTTGCAAACCTTCCCAGGGCATTACATAGCCATAGGTAGTGCCGGCATTAGTGATCTTAGTTTTTGTAATGGCCCCGCTTCCATTGATCCGGTCCCGGCTGGCATATGCTTCCAACCCGTAGGCATACGGCAAGGCCCAGGCAGTAATATCATAGGTAACGGAGTCCACCAGTTTCCCTTTCGGTTCAAATAAAACCTTGATCATAGCCGACCGGGGCTGAAGAGCGCTGATAACGATATCGTTGCTGAGTGTAAATGATTCTTCTTTGCCGCTGGTATAACTATACCCTTTACCTGCCCCGGAACCTGCACTATACTGGATACCATTTTTCCCTAACAGTTCAAGCAGAGCTTCCACACGTTCCCGGTCCTTTGTATTATTTTTTATAACATAGGTTTTATATTCTCCGAAACCGGATGATGCCGCCTCATTAAAATATTTTCTAAATTCTTTGACCAGCTTCCCTGCATGGAGTGAAGCAATTTCAATGGTACTTAGTGATGTGGTGTAATGATGGATGGCCCTGTCGTAAAGTGTCAGGGTATCCCCTTCATCATTTATAATAGCCGATCCGCTTACGCCGCCACCGCCCTGTTCATAGGTCATCCCGATTGCCCCGTTATAGGTCGGGTAGGTATCTCCGTAAGAAGGATAATAGAGATCAAATACTTCCCGGGTAAAATAGAGCCAGCCGTTGGCATCAAAATATTTTGCATGATTTTTACCAATGGTAACCTGGAAATCCCGTTGCCAGGAAGTGATCACATCATGATAGGGCTGTGCCGCCGGGGCAAAATAATAAGGTTGGTTCACGCCTTGTTCATGATAGTCCACATGGATCTGTGGCATCCACTCATTGTACACTTTCATCCGCTGACGGCTTTCTGTTTGCGTTTGCCAGGCCCAGTCGCGGTTCAGGTCGAAATTATAATGATTTGTTCTTCCGCCGGGCCAGGGTTCCCGGTGCTCCCTTGCTATCCGGCCGGGATTTGCATTTTTGCCAACAATAGAATTAAACCAGTTCACATACCGGTCCCTTCCATCGGGATTGATACAGGGATCAATAATTACAAGAGTATTTTTCAGCCATTCTTTTGTTTTGCTGTTCGAAGGGTCTACGAGCGACCAAAGCGTCAGCAGGGCTGCCTCAGAACTGGAAGTTTCATTACCATGCACATTATAACTGAGCCACACGATAGCCGGGACATTTTCTTCAATCGGCGCAGCTTTATCTTTCGCCAGATTGGCGAGTCGCAGGTTATTTATCCTTATCGCCTCCAGGTTTTTCATATTATCCAAAGAGCTGATAAATGCAAGCAACAGGGGACGGCCTTCATTGGTTTCACCATACGGCTGTAGCTTAACCGTGGCTGTAACATTAGCCGCTACATGATTAAAATAATTCACCACGTTGAAATGCGGGGTATAACGGGTACCAATTTTATAGCCTAAAAACTCTTCAGGAGATTTTAATTGTGCAAAGCTAATATGCGTAGTTATTAAAAACAGGAATAAAACCAGGAGTCGTTTGTGCATAATCTTATTTTAAGCATCCTAAGATATGCAAAAGTAGGCAACACAGTTTGAGGTAAAAAGTAAGGCCGCTGTAAAAACAGCGGCCTTACTATAAAAAGAATGAATCTTTATTTGCTTGTTGGCAGTTCAAATTTTAACCTGGCAAAATAATAAGCCCCGTTAAAACCCTGCTGCTGTACCCTGCGGCTGAATACAAAACGGCCTGAGCTCATATTGCCGCTATGTGTATGCCTGTCCTGATAGACATCAAATAAATTGTTTGCACCTATTGTCAATGCCAGTTGCTTAATCAATTGGTACGACAATGAAAGATCGGTTACCAACTTAGACTCAAAAACCTGGTCCAGCGTTTCCCTTGCATTATTATTGAATGCATTAATCGGGAAGGCACCCGGATTAGCCGGATTAATAGAAGGATCAAGGTATTCCACTTTTCCAAAGTTTACAAAACGAACCATAGCTCCAAACTTGCTCACTTTATAATTCAATGTGAGGCTTAATTTATTACTAGGATTGGCTACTTCAATACGGCTTTGATCTTCCCGGTTAAAATAGTTTCCTAATTGCCCGGTACTGACTAAAACCGGTGATGCCTTTATGATCGGCTTTCCATCTGCACCCTTTTTCACTTCATTGTCAATAAATATAGCAGCAAGTGTAGCCCGTAATGAATGTTTGCGGGCAAATTTTGTGCTATAAGAAAGTACTGTTTCCAATCCTCTTGCCCTGGTGTCTATAGCATTAGAAAAGAAATTAGCAGTACCTGCCCCAGCTGCATCTAACTGAGCCTGCAACTGTGCATTGCCACCACCGGTAAAATTATTGGTGAGTACAATCCGGTTGTCTATATCAATCTGGTAAGCATCCACCGTTAATTCTAAACCTTTAAAAGGTTTAGCTGCAAAACCAATTGAATAACTGCTACTGGTTTCTTCCTGTAGCGTAGGGATGCCTAATATTTGTGCGGGAACGCTGCCATTGGTAAATGTGCCTGCCTGTATCGGCATCAATGGACTACCTACAAAAAGTGTACTTGTCCTGGTATAAAACCGCTGCTGCATAGAAGGCGCCCTGAAGCCTGAAGTGATAGATGCCCTTAGATTAAACGCTTCTCCAAACTTGTAGCGGCTGGCCAATTTATAATTCAGTGTTGAACCAAAATCGCTGTAGTTTTCGAAACGTAATGCACCTGTCACTAAAAATTTATCGGTAAAATCCTGTTCGAGGTCAATATAGATGCCTAAGGCGTTACGGTTATTATCGTTGGAGTTTATAAATCCTGAAAAAACCTGAGCCCCCGCAGCAGCAGCGGTTGGAGGATCATAATTTTTATAAGATGCTTCTTCACCAGCCCTGACCTGGAAATTTTCTACTCTGAATTCCACTCCCCCTGCCACATTCAACCCTTTAAGCACATTATACTTTCTTGAGAGATCGGCATTAAAAACATGCTGGCCGAATTTTAACCCCCCCGGCATCAAAAGAAGTTTGCTTGTTTCCTGCAATAAAAAATTGTGAATAATTAACCGAATTGTCAATGGTAAAATCAAACTTACTCATGCCATATGTATAGCTGAAGTCTGCATTCCATTGTTAAATTTTGTACGGGCACCCGCTGTAAAGGATGCATCGGTAAGATCAGAATTGATAAAAGGCAAAAATCCATTGGGATAAAGGGAAAAAGCCTGGGGAGCATAAATTCTTGCATTGCCCGGAATACCGCTTGGATAACGGTAAAAGCCGGCAGCCCTTCCATCTTTTTTGCCATATCCACCAAATGAGTAGAGTTCTGTTTTACCACTGGTTGGATAAGTAAAATTAAAAAACAGGTTCCCTCCTTTCATTTCAGAGTTGCCAACAAACATGTCAAAGGAGTTTCTTGTCAATCCCCTTGCTGCCATAATAGAATCGTCTCTGTTCACATTGTTTAAATTGGGATACACAGCGCCGGTGTAAGTTCCGGTCCTGTTTGTCGCATCTCTTTTTATGTATTCATCGGTAAGGTTCAGGTGCCCTTTATTTATTTTGAAACCGTATCCAACCGAAGCCTGAAAGTTGTCGCCATCCCTTGCTTTTACAGAAGGGTCATCTGTTTTGCCGGTAATTTTATATAAAGCGTAATTTTTATCATAGGAGGTAATGTACTTTCCATAACTTATTCCTGCTTCCAGCACCCCTGTTCTTTTTTTCAGCACAATATTAATAACTCCCGCAATAGCATCAGAACCATATTGTGCAGCTGCTCCGTCCCGCAAGATTTCTATTCTTTCAATAGCCGTGGCAGGAATGGCACTCATATCTGTACCAACAGAACCTCGGTTTACGGTACCATTTACATTTACCAATGCTGATTGATGACGGCGTTTGCCATTCACCAGCACCAGCACCTGGTCAGTTCCTAATCCCCGTAACTGGGCAGGATCCACATGGTCTGTACCATCAGAAATAGTTTGACGGGCAGATTGAAAAGAAGGAGCAATGAAATTCAAGATCTGGCTTAACTCCACCTGGCCAATATCATTTACCACCTGCGATATTTGAATTACATCCACCGGTACTGGTGTTTGTGTTCTCGTTCTTACGGTGGCGGAACGGGAACCTACAGTCACCGTGGTTAATTCACCAACTGTTACCAGCTGAAAATCGTTTACAAAAGCTTGATCGGATGAAACTGTAATTTCTTTTCGCTGGCTTTCTGTACCAACATAACTAATAACCAACGTATGTTTTCCCGGCGCAACCTGAAGTGTGTAATTGCCTGCGGCATCGGTAGAAGTTCCCTTTTTGGTACCTTGCAATAAAACAGAAGCCCCGGCAACGGGTTGTCCATTAGCATCTTTTACAGTTCCTTTCAGTGTGGCTGTTTGCGCCGATGCAAAAAGCGAAGAAAAAAGAAATAACACAAAAAGAAATAGAAAACGGGTAAGAGAAAAACGTCCAATAAACATAAGTTTTTGTTTTGATTGATAAAATTAAATGAACCAGTATGGGCAGGAAAAGGTTGGCAGGCGTTTAAATATAGCTTTTTTGGAGTTTCCCTGCAAATGATTTTATCAATTTACTTACCTTCCTGCCTGATATAAATGCTATCTGATGAAAAGATTAATTAGATTCCTGTTCCCTTCCGTCTTCCTGTTGTCATGCAATCCTGCTTTAAAAAATACTACCCCGGGGATTGCTATTAATCCGTACAACTACAATATTCAGAAAAAAACAATCGCCGAAAACGGGGCTGTAGTTTCAGCACATCCTCTTGCAAGCAAGGTAGGCGTAGAGATTTTAAAAATGGGTGGTAATGCTGTTGATGCAGCTATCGCTACACAATTAGCACTGGCAGTAGTTTATCCCAATGCCGGCAACCTTGGTGGTGGTGGTTTTTTTGTAGCAAGATTGAGTAACGCCGAACTTGTTTCCATTGATTACCGGGAAAAAGCTCCGGGCAATGCGCACCGTGACATGTATATAGACCCGGATGGCAAAGCCAGAACAGATAAAAGCCAGGATGGTCATCTGGCCAGTGGAGTACCGGGAGCTGTTGCCGGTTTATTTGCTTCACATAAATATGCAAAGCTTCCTTTTGCAAGATTAATTCAGCCTGCAATTGATTTGGCGGCCAAAGGATTTACTATTAGTGAACGGGAAGCCAAATCATTAAATGGTTTGCAGGATGACTTAAAGAAGTTTAATTCTGTAATACCGGTGTTTGTAAAGAATGAAGGCTGGAAAGCAGGTGATACTCTGATACAAACCGATTTGGCCAACACATTAAAAAGAATCCGGGACAATGGGGCAGCCGGTTTTTATGAAGGCGAAACAGCAAAACTTATCGTAGAAGAAATGAAAAGAGGTGGTGGCATTATTACTTATGAAGATTTAAAAAATTATAAAGCACAACCAAGAACACCGCATCAGTTTAATTATAAAGGATACAAAATAGTTGGAATGGCTATGCCAAGCAGCGGCGGGCTATTGCTACACCAGATGATGAAGATGATTGAGAACCGGAATATTGGTGCTATGGGTTTTCATTCAGTGCAGGCTGTGCAGCTAATGACAGAGGTAGAAAGAAGAGCTTATGCTGACCGGGCAGAATACATGGGCGATGCTGATTTTTACAAGGTGCCGGTGGCAAGGCTTGGCAGTGATGCTTATTTAAAAGAACGTATGCAAACGTATAATCCGGAAAAAGCAACACCCAGCACCGATATAAAACCGGGAGTAGCAACAGGAAAAGAAAGTGAAGAAACAACCCATTTTAGTGTAATAGATAAAGAAGGTAATGCCGTTTCAATTACTACCACACTTAATAATTCTTATGGCAGCCGGACAGTGGTAGGCGGTGCCGGTTTTTTTCTGAATGATGAAATGGATGACTTTAGTATAAAACCTGGCGTGCCCAATATGTACGGTGCTATTGGTGGCGAAGCAAACGCCATTGCTGCCGGCAAACGAATGCTGAGCTCTATGACACCGACCATTGTTTTAAAAGATAACAAGCCGTATATCGTTATTGGTACTCCCGGTGGTACCACTATACCAACTCAGGTTTTTCAAACATTGGTGAATATGCTTGAGTTTAATATGAGTACTGAAGATGCGGTGTACAAACCCCGGTTTCATCATCAATGGTTGCCGGATGAAGTAGTGATTGAAAAAAAATTTCCTCAACCTATCCGGGATGCGTTGCAAAAAATGGGGTATACTTTAAAAGAACGGGTTGCTTTTGGCCGGACAGAAGTAATAAAAATATTACCCAATGGAAAGTTTGAAGCGGTAGCTGATTACCGGGGTGATGATGCAGCGGAAGGATGGTAAAGAGTTTATAGTTCATAGTTTTTTGTTCGTAGTTATCGTCTTAGACTAAATACTCAGCGGATCAGCAATGACCCAAAACGTTTAACTAGCTATAGCAGAAAAACTAAAAACTCCTTTAAATTAGTAAGACCCAAAAACCGCTAACTGTAAACACTGTCTGATTAACGGAGTACCCAACAATAAACAATGAACTAAGAACTATAAACTAATACTATGTCTTCACTCGCAAAAGAATTTTTAACTACCGCCACCCGAAGGCTGAAATATTATAAAGAGCTTGGCGATAAAACCTTTGAGCAATTGAATGACTGGGATTTTCATTACCAGCCCAATGAAGAATCCAATAGCATTGCTATCATCATTCAGCATATGGCCGGTAATATGCTCAGCCGCTGGACCAATTTCCTGGATGAGGACGGGGAAAAAGAATGGCGCAAAAGGGATGATGAGTTTAGCATACATGCGTACAACAAACAACAACTGCTGGAACTTTGGGAAAAAGGCTGGACCTGTTTCTTTGATGCCCTGGGATCATTGAAGAAAAAAGAACTGAAACTGACCATCCTGATCCGCAAAGAACCCCTTTCCGTGATAGATGCCATTAACCGGCAACTGGCACACTATCCTTATCACGTGGGGCAGATTATACATATTGCCAAAACCATCAAAGGAAAAAACTGGAAGAATCTGTCCATTGCCAAAAGAGAATCAACAGCTTATAATGATTCAACTGCCATCAAGGATCCGGCAAAGAAGTACTGAGATGCTTTGACATGACGCATTAATTGGCTATTTTGCGGCCTCCCTAATTTTCACCTTATATTATGAAAATACTTTATAGTCTCTTTGCTGCTCTGCTTGTGAGTTTTTCTGCTGACTGCCAGTCTGAATTGGGCATTTTCGCAGGCCCACAGGCCACAACCACCAGCTATTCAGCCCAGGGTTCCAAACAGGATAACTCATTCAAATATGGTTTTCATGCAGGTGCCCTGATGAAAATACCTTTTGAAGGTCGTTTATATTTTGCCCCTGCCGCTTATTATAGCCTGAAAGGATACAAAGTGACTTTTAACCGTTTTGTCTATCCTCCCGGGCCTACAGCCGCAGATAACAATACCACGCTCCACACTTTTGAGCTGGCCGCATTATTACAATACGACCTGGGCAGCAACCCCAGTCATGCTTTTATCAAGTTAGGACCCAGCTTAGACTTTCAACTGTTAGGTAAAGAAAAATTTAATGTAATTGGGGGTGGCACGGTTGACAGGAGTATGAAATTTGGCCCAGGTGAATATGGTCGCTATTCCGCCAACCTGATAGGCCAACTCGGGTATGAAACAGCCAGTGGCTTTATCATCTTTGCCCAATACACCCATGGCGCTGCGAGTTTGAATAATGCAGATGGCGGCCCAGCTATCCGTCACCGGGTTTATGGCATTTCCATTGGTAAATTTCTCAAAAGGAAAAAGATTGTGATTGATACGAAGAATAAAGAATAATATACCAACGCTCTGTGCTAACCTATTGTTACAGAAATACAGGAACACAGATTAGATTGATAATCACGGATCGGTTCTGATTCGCAGAATATTTCTGCCCGGACCTGACGATACTATTCTGCTGTTCCCATATTAATACCCGATTCTGTCAGTCCGATCTCGGTTTTTTCAAAAAAATTTTCTCATTGCACTGGTGATCCTTTTGCATTATACTGTATTAAAATCCGTCTCAATCCGTTAAATCTGCGTAATCTGTGTTCCTGTATTTTCTACCAATAAAAAGTGAAAAAATGATGTCCGGTTCATTTAGGACGGAAATTTGAAGCATATTGGTACTGAATTTGCCCTAAGGGCAACGAATGCCTACTTTTACAACTTAAATGGCTGAGTCTGAGGAGATTTAAAAAAATATTGAAATGGTTTTTCCTATCCCTGCTTTTCCTCATTGTGGGGCTATATATTTTTATCCAAACTCCCTTTGGCCAAAATTGGATTGCCCGGCAGGTGACCAAACGACTCAGCCGTGACCTGCAGACCAAGGTCAGTATCCAACATGTTGATTTCTCCCTCTTTAATAATATGCATTTGCATGGAGTGCTCGTGGAAGACCGGAAAGGTGATACCCTGTTGTATGCTGGCGATTTAAAAGTGCGGATCACCGATTGGTTTTTCTTTAAAAAAGAAGCAGAACTAAAATATATCGGACTCGAAAATGCGATCATTAAATTCCAACGGACCGATTCTGTCTGGCGCCAGCAATTCATCTTCGATTATTTTGCCTCGCCTTCCACTGGTACGAAAAAGAAAAAAGCAGGTATCCTTTTCAACCTGAAAAATGTGGAACTGAAAAATGTGACGTTCATAAAAAAGGATGCCTGGCTGGGAGAGGATATGACCATACAGGTTGGCGGTATGAATCTGGATGCCGATAAACTAAGTTTATCCGGCAATCAATTTGAGATCAATTCCCTGCTGCTGAAAGACCCGGTAGTATCCATCAACAGCTATACAAAGCTTAAACCTGCTTCACCCCTTATCACTCTTCCTGAACAGGGATGGCAAAAGATTGACCCGATAGAAGAAATAAAAAAAGCTGTTTCCTGGAACCAGGGGAAAACTGTTTTCAAAATAGGTAACCTGAAGATCGTTAACGGCACATTTAAAACAGATAAACAAACAGACCAGCCGCCTTTCCCTTATTTTGATGGAAAGCATATACTATTTACTGAAATAAACGGCGACCTGAGTAATGCCAGCTTTATCGGCGATACGATCTATTCCAAAATGAAACTGACCGCCAAAGAGAGAAGCGGGCTGGAATTAAAAAATCTTTCTGCCGATCTGAAGCTCACCCCCACCGGTATGACCTTCAGTAATATGAACCTGGTAACCAACCGGAGTACTCTCGGCCATTATTTTTCGATGTCATACGATGACATGACCGACATGGCCTATTTTATACATAAAGTAAAATTGGCGGCCATTTTTGATGATTCCTATATTGACAGCGATGATATTGCCTTCTTTGCACCAGCCATGAGCAGTTGGAAAAAGAAAATAACGCTGGAGGGAAAGATACGGGGTACAATCGATGACCTGGTTGGCCGTGACATGCTGGTAAAGGCTGGTAACAGCACTATGCTGAATGGCGATATTACCCTGACAGGTTTGCCGGATATCAACCAAACTTTTATTGATTTTAAAGCCAACGATTTCCGCACTACGTATAATGATGCGGTAACCATCGTTCCGGCCATACGCAGGGTTACCAACCCGGATTTCCGCAAGATCCAATATGTGAATTTCAAGGGCAGCTTTACCGGTTTTATCCGCGACTTTGTCACGTTTGGTACTATCCAGACAAACCTCGGTACACTAACTACGGATATCAATATGAAATTACCAAGGGGTAAGGATCCGATCTATTCAGGCAGTATTGCAACTAATAATTTCCGGCTGGGAGAGTTTTTGGGAGATCCGAAAATCGGTTCCGTTTCTCTAACTGGTACTGTGAAAGGAAGTGGCTTTAGTGATAAAAGCCGTAATACGCTGGTGGATGGAACCATTCGCTTTGTGGAGTATAATAATTACCGCTATCAAAATATAACAGTAAAAGGCAAGTTGGATAAGACCCTGTTTGAAGGTGTTGCTTCCATGAAGGATGAAAATGCTGATCTTACCTTAAATGGTGTGATAGATTTTAATAAAAAAACACCCCGCTTCGATTTAGTCGCGGATGTTATACACTCCAATCTCAAGAACCTGAAGCTGACCAAAGACAGCCTCACGTTTGCCGGCAAACTCAATATCAACTTTGCCGGTAACAGCCTGGATAATTTTTTAGGCAGTGCCCGGGTAACGGAAGCGGAGATCACCAAGGACGGACGGAGGTTACCTTTTGATTCACTGATCGTTTCCTCAACCTATACCGATAGTGCAAAAACTGTGACAGCCGTTTCGAACGAGTTTGAGGCCAAAATAGAAGGCGATTTCAGCCTGGCCGGTTTGCCGGATGCCTTTACCTTCTTGCTCAATAAATATTACCCGGCCTATATAAAAGCCCCCCGAAAATTTCCCACCAACCAGGACATCCGGTTCGACATCACCACCTATAACGCTGATGAATACCTGCAATTACTCGACTCCAAACTCACTGGTTTCAATAATAGTCATTTTGAAGGGAACCTGAACCTGTCCCGCAACGAACTGAATTTTGAAGCAGCTGTACCTCAATTCAAATTCGGTCAGTACAATTTTGACCAGATAAAACTGTCCGCCCGGGGCACTACTGATAGCCTGGTTATCACCGGCCAAACAAAAGATATCCGCATCAATGACAGCCTGAGCATTCCGCAAGTGCTGTTCCATATCAAAGCAAGGAATGATTCATCACAGGTAAATATTATTACCGGTGCCAGTCAAACCGTCGAAAAGGCGAATTTAAATGCATTGGTGCTCACCTATAACGACGGGGTAGAGATCGAATTTGATCCTTCTAATTTTACGGTGAATGGCAAGACCTGGACGATCGATGAAACAGGTAAACTTCGGTTCAGGAGTAATAACCCGGCCAGTGGGCAATTAGTCTTATCCGAAGGAGAACAAAAGATCATGCTGAAAACGGAGCCTTCTTCTAAAGGCACCTGGAACGACCTGAAAGTGGAATTAACCAAGATCAACCTGGGTGATTTCGCTCCTTTCTTTCTGCCCAGGAACAGGTTGGAAGGTTTATTATCCGGCAATATTCTTGTGGAAGACCCCACCGGAGATATAACCGTAACATCCGATAATATCCGCACACAATACCTGCGTCTGGATAATGATTCACTGGGCGAGTTAACAACCAAACTCTCCTACGATAACAAAATAAAGGCGCTAATTATCAACGGCAAAACACTTAACCAGGAAAACTATTTGGGTTACGATGCGAAGATCTTCCTCGGAGATCCGCTGAAAGCAAAAGATAACCTCATTGCGTTAAAGGCGAGGAATTTTCAAATGAACATACTGGATCGTTTCCTCGGTACCTTATTCTCCGATATCAGGGGTTATCTTACGGGTGATATCGATATTACCGGCGCATTTAATAAACTAACCATCGCCGGGAAAGGAAAACTACGGGATGCCGGTCTCCGGGTCAATTTTACCCAGTGCTTTTATACCATACAGGATACCGAGATAGAATTAAAAACAAACGAGATCAATCTCGATGGAATTATACTAACGGATACGGTTAGTGGAAATCCGATTTATATTACTGGGGGGATCGAACATGAATCGTTCAAAAACATGTTCTATAACATGAACATTTCCACGCAAAAACCCAATACGTCCGGACCCGAAAATAACAAACCTGTCTTACTGCTGAATACCACGTATAGTGATAACCAACAGTTTTACGGACGGGTGAGAGGAACAGGTTCCTTAACGCTTGCGGGACCACAGTCGGAGGCATTCATGACTATTAATGCAGTTGCCTCGGATGTGGATAGCAGTAATATCACGATTCCTTCTTCCCAGAGCCGGGTAACCGGTACAGCCGATTTTCTGGTAGAAAGAAAATATGGGCGGGAGATGAATGACAGCGACTTTGCCAAAAATGCTACCAATTTTATTTATGATGTAGAAGTTACTGCTACTCCCATGGTAACTGTACAGGTAGTGCTTGATGAGCTGACCGGTGATATCATCAAAGGAAGAGGATCAGGCACATTGCAGATACGTTCGGGCACAACAGAACCACTTTCGCTTCGTGGCCGCTATGATATTGACGAGGGAGAATATGTATTTACCTTCCAGTCTTTCTTTAAAAAACCATTTGTACTTAAAAAAGGGGAAAACAATTATATTGAGTGGACAGGCGACCCGATGGACGCAACCATTAAACTGACGGCCGTGTATACGGCTACCAATGTAAGCTATGCACCATTGGCGGCAACCCTGCAGGGACTCGATCAAACGCAAAATATCGCTGGTGCCCGCGGTGATGTATATGTAATTGCTAAACTCACAGATAAACTTTTTCAGCCGACTTTTAATTTCAGCCTTGACTTTCCTGCCACCAGCGTGGTAAGCGGTGACCCTTCACTGGCCCTAAGCCTGCAACAATTACAGAAAAATGAAAATGAAATCAATAAACAAGCGACTTACCTCGTGGTATTGGGTGTTTTCGCACCTGTGGAAACAACGGGTACATTCAATTTTGAAGAAGTAGCTACGAATAGTTTATCTGGTATCTTTTTTAACGTGATCAATGAACAGGTGAAAAAAATTGTATCCAGCATTTTCAAATCCGATAAATATAATTTTAATTTCAGCAGCTCCGTATACAACAGAAATGTGATCGATAATGGCAGCGGCTTCGACCTCGGAAGTAATGTTACGGCATCTGTCGGCCGTTCACTATTTAAAAATAGGGTGATCGTAACCGTAGGTGGAAGCGTAGAAGGAATATTGACCGGCAATACCGTACAAAATGTAGGGTTCCTGAAAGACTTTACCGTTGAGATACTTATGAACCCCAGTGGTACATTCCGTGCCAATCTCTTTTACCGGGATAATGTTGACTACCTCACCTCCACTGCTACTGGTGCGGGGCGGCAGAACCGGACGGGTTTGGGTCTTTCCTACCGTAAAGACTTTAATCACTTCGGCGATATATTCAGAAGAAAGAAAAACAGGAAGCCGCCAACACTACCCCCCTCAGTAAAAACTCCTGAAGCAAACGGGCAAACTCCTCCCGCCACAGAACAACAACCAGCAGCTAAAAAAGAAGATGAAATAAAAGAGAACTAGCACCCGGTTTAGGTCTGCTGTTATTACTTATCCTCCGCTAGTATCTCATGCCCCAATTTATCACGCTTGGTCTGCAGGTATTTTTCATTATGTTCGTTGGGATGAACTTCAATAGGAATATTTTCAACGATCTCCAGGCCATACCCCACCAATCCCACTCTTTTCTTTGGATTATTGGTCATCAGCCGCATCCGGGTAATGCCCAAATGGCGAAGGATCTGCGCCCCCAATCCATACTCCCTTTGATCCATCTGGAAACCAAGATGCAGGTTCGCTTCAACTGTATCCATACCCTGCTCCTGCAAACGATAAGCTTTTAATTTATTCAACAACCCAATACCTCTTCCTTCCTGGTTCATATATAAGATGGCCCCCTTCCCTTCGGCCTGGACCATTTGCATTGCTTTTTGTAATTGCTCCCCGCAATCGCAGCGTAAGGAGCCGAGAATATCACCGGTAAAACAAGAAGAGTGTACCCTGACCATTACCGGTTCGTCTTTTTCCCATTTCCCTTTCAGCAAGGCAAGATGCTCGTTGGTAGAATTCTTTTCTTTAAACGCTACCAGCTGAAAATCCCCGTATTTTGTTGGCATGTCTACCCTAACTACTTCTTCGATCAGGGAGTCGCTTTTGATCCGGTATTCGATCAGGTCTTTGATGGAAATAATCTTGAAATCAAATTTCTTCGCTACTTCGATTAATTCAGGAAGGCGGGCCATCGAACCATCTTCATTCATAATTTCGACGAGTACACCGCCGGGTATAAGCCCCGCCAGTCGTGGCAGGTCAACGGCCGCTTCGGTATGCCCGGCTCTTCTCAGTACCCCTCCCTTTTTAGCCCGCAGGGGGAATATATGCCCTGGTCTACCAAGATCGGAAGGATTGGTAAAAGGATTAACCAATGCCAGGATGGTCTTCGCCCGGTCCTGTGCAGAGATACCAGTCGTACAGCCATGTCCGAGCAGGTCAACCGAGACTGTGAAGGCTGTTTCATGCAAAGCCGTGTTATTATTCACCATCAGCTCGAGCCCCAGTTCGTCACATCTTTCTTCGGGTAAAGCCGCACAGATCAGGCCCCGACCCTGCTTGCTCATAAAATTGATCAGCTCCGGAGTGATAGAGGCGGCAGCAGCAATAAAGTCCCCTTCATTCTCCCGGTCTTCATCATCGGCAACCACAACCAATTTTCCACGTTTAATATCCTGGATGGCACTTTCAATTGAATCGAACATATTGGGTAATTATTTTTTGCAAAAATACTGATTCAGCCTCTGCCAACCCGGATTTCGGGGTGCGGAATTGGGTTTTAGCCAGGCTTCAGTAATAAAGAATAAGAACAAAGAAACCGGGGGGAAAGTTTGGTTAGGATCGGGCAGCGAAATCCAGCAGCAGGATGTCATTACAATGCCTTACTTTACAGCCTCGATTTGTTAATATTTGCCTATTTTTAATTAGGAAATATTCCTTTTCTTTGCAACCGAAAATTAACTTATATGCTTAAGAGAACCCTCTTTTTGTTTGCCTTTGCCTTTATGGCCGGTCCGTTAGCATTTGCCCAGATTACGACTTCCGCACTAAGTGGAACTGTAAAAAGTACCATGGATGAAGCACTTGCCGGGGCTTCCATCTTGGCTACCCACCAACCCTCCGGAACCAGATACACAACAGTGAGCCGCGCAGGCGGTGCATTCAGTATCCAGAACATGCGGGTCGGTGGTCCTTATACCGTGGAGATCACTTTTGTGGGTTTCAAAACAGAAAAAATAGAAGATCTCTATTTGCAATTGGCTGAAACTTCTGAATTATCTCCCCAGTTAACAAAAACGGATGCTACACTGGAAAATGTGATATTGACCACTGGCAGAAGAAGCACGATCCTGAACTCCAACAGGACCGGTGCCCTGACCAATGTTGGTAAAAGAGAAATAACCGTACTTCCAAGCATCTCCCGGAATATCCAGGATTTGGCCCGTTTGACTCCCCAGGCAACTGGTGGTGGTGCCGTAGCCGGTGGTAACTATCGTCAAAATAATATAACAGTTGACGGCTCTGATTTCAATAACACATTTGGTATCGGGTCTAACTTACCGGCACAAGGTTCTCCTATTTCCCTAGATGCTATAGAAGAGATCTCTGTTAACATTACACCGTATGATGTTCGCCAATCCGGTTTTATAGGCAGTGCTTTAAACGCAATAACCCGCTCCGGAACTAATACTACTTCAGGTTCTATCTATACGTATTGGAGAAATGAACGTTTCCAGGGCCGTAAAGTGGAAAAATCATTTTTTGTACGCCAGCCACTCGATTTCAAACAACATGGTTTCCGTATCGGCGGCCCGATCATTAAGAATAAATTATTTTACTTCTTTAACTACGAAACAGAGCAGACCATCAGTCCGGGCCAAACTAAATTGGCAGCTACGTCCGGAGCTCCTTTTGGAAGTGCCAATGATATCGCACGGCCTACCACCACCGAGCTGAATGCAATTCGCTCTTATCTCTTAAATACATATGGATATGAAACAGGTAATTATGACAACTATGACCTGGGAGGGGATAAAAGAAAAATACTGGCCCGTTTAGACTGGAACATGAATCCCAAAAATAAACTCAGCCTCCGGTACAGCCAGGTAGAAAGCAGCGACCCTACCCTGATGAGCGGCTCCACTGGAAGTGCAGGTTTTAACTTTGCTTCCGGCCAGGGACGAAATGATCTCACTGCCCTTCATTTTAAAAATTCAAATTACTACCAGGATTATAATTTCTATTCTTTAGCCGCTGAACTGAACTCTACTTTCAGTTCCAGGGTATCGAATACGTTCCGGGCTTCTTATAACAACCAGAATGAGCCTCGTAGTTCCGACAGTAAAGATTTTCCCTTTGTTGATATCATGAAAGATGGTATCCCCTTTACTTCTTTCGGATATGAGCCATTTACCTATGGTAACCTGCGGGACGTAAAAATTTATTCTTTTGTTGACAACCTGACGATCTCTGCCGGGAAACACAATATCCTCCTCGGTCTGCAATATGATAATACCACTACGGTAAATGGTTTCCAGCCACTGGGTGCCAGCTACTACCGGTTTAACTCGTTTGCAGATTTCCAGAATGGTGTGACCCCAACTGACTTCGCTTATACTTATTCATTAAAGAAAGACTATTCACAGGCTTTCCCTACTTTCAAATTTGCACAATACTCTGCCTTTATCCAGGATGAGATATCCATGTCAAAAAACTTTAAGCTGACACTCGGCTTAAGGGCGGATAAAGCCACATACCCGGGTGTAGATGAAGTAAAAGAAAACCCATTGGTATCTGCACTCACTTTTGCAGGTGGTGTTAAAGTTAATACGGGTAAATTGCCCGCTGCAAAAGTTTTACTATCCCCCCGTATAGGTTTCAACTGGGATCTCTATGGCGACCGTTCTTTACAGATCCGTGGTGGTACAGGTATCTTTACGGGCCGTGTTCCTTATGTATGGATCGTAGGACAGGCGGGTAACTCCGGTATGCTTCAGATCACCCAATCATTTAATGCGGTTACCAGTACTCCAAGACCCGGGCCCTTCAATCCTTCTGTAGGTTTTTACCGCCCGGCTACTCCGCCTTTAGCAGGTACAACCATGGGAACTGGTATTACCGCTTTTGCCAACGATTTCAAAATGCCACAGACCTGGAAAACCAGTCTGGCAGTTGATGTAAAAATCCCCTGGGGCATTATTGCAACCCTGGAAGGTATTTATAACAGGGACTATAATGTTATCTATTCCAGGAACGTTAACTTGAATGCACCTGCAGCGTTAAATGTGGCTGGCTATCCGGATAACAGGATGATCTATCCTGTAACAACCGGTGCTGCCAACCATATTAACAGGCTTCGTCAGACTTCTCCGGGTATCCTGGTACCCAGTGCCAGCGGAACTATTCCTTTCAGCATGGTCGTTACAGGTAACGAGAAAAGAGGTCATTATGCATCTTTTACCGTGAAATTTGAGAAAATACTGAGAAAAGGATTCGCTGCCAATATCGCTTACACTAAATCTTTTGCCAACTCGTTGTATGATGGTGTTGGCGACCAGCCATTCAATACCTGGAGCCTGATACCTAATGTATATGGTGCTAATAATCCCAGCTTGTCCCATTCTGGTTTCGTTGTTCCTGACAGGGTCGTAGCTTCACTTTCTTACCGTAAAGAATATTTCAAGCACTTTGCTACTACCATTTCTATGTTCTACAGCGGTTCTATCGACGGAAGGTTCTCCTATGTATATGGAGCTGACTTTAACCGGGATGGTGTAACCGGTAATGATCTTATCTACATTCCTAAAGATGCCCGTAATACCAGCGAGATACAATTTGTACCGACTTCTGCTATCAATGGTGTCGTTTATAGTGCCGCACAGCAGGCCCAGTTATTTGAAGATTATATCAACCAGGACAAATACCTGAAAGCTCACAGGGGTCAGTTTGCAGAAAGAAACGGTGCGCAGATCCCATGGAGAAACCAGCTTGATCTGAGGATTTTACAGGATGTGTTTACCAATATCGGTAAGAATAGGAACACCATCCAGTTCAGTTTAGATATCTTCAACTTTGGCAATGTGCTGAATCCAAGCTGGGGTAAAGTAAAAACGATCAATGCAAGTTCAATATTGGTTCCTCAAAACCAGGCGTCACTGGTACCAGGCGGTGCTGTGGTTCCTACCTTCCGGTTAAATGTGGCCCAGGGCCAGATTGTAACCAGGACATTCAGGGATAACTTAGGTGTAGCTTCTACCTATTACATGCAAATGGGTTTGAGATACCTGTTCAACTAATAATAGAAACCCTCTATATTAAAAATCCCTCTCGCAAAAAACGAGAGGGATTTTTCTTTGGCAAAAGAAGCTAGCAGGGTTAAGTAGCGACTGCATGGATTAAACTTGAAAATTGAGCATTAATTATTGCGTATTGAATATTTAAATACAAATACGCAACACGCAATATTCAATAAACCTGCTCAACAAGATGAAATTGCTGAAAATTTGAAATTTCTTACTTCCCCCAACCCCATCTTAAAAACGCCGGCATGGAGTTGCCCCAAGTAAATACATCATGGTGCCCGTCTTTCATTTCGAGGTAGTGGATCGCTGTTTCCGGGTCATATCCTTTGGCTTCAAGCTCTTTTATCAGGTCGAGCGTATCATCGATCGAATCAATGATACCATTCTGGTTCCGGTCTTTTGTTTCATCCATATTACCACACTGGAAAAAGAATTTGAGCCAGGGGGCATGTTGCCCGTTCCGAACCTGCTGGTGAATGATTCGGTGTTGATCATCATCATAGGCTTCGTCATCCTGGTCAATATCTCTCCACCATAAAGAGCCGGAGAAGACTCCCACTTTGTTAAAATGGGCAGCATGGTTCCATACGATATCCAATGCCATCAGTCCACCAAGTGAAAACCCTGCAAAGGCTTTTTCCTTAAAAGAAGGTATTACATACTGCTTCCGTACAAAAGGCAGCAGTTCTTCAAAAATAAAGGAAGTATATAAACCAGCTTTGGCCCCCCGTCCTTTGTAGTCAGGCTTGTCCGCTACACCATATTCCATTTTGCGGTCGGCGCTGCAATGTATCGCTACACAAAGCAATGGATCGATGGCATCATCGGTGTATAATGCTTCGAGAATTGATGTAAAGCCCATCTTCTCCATATCCTGACCATCATTGATAAGCAGAAGACTTATTTCTGAGGGGTCGGCCACGTGGCGGGGCAGGTAAAAATCGATCCTGACCTCCCGGTCTAAAAAAATGGATTGGATGGAAGTATTTTCAACCAGGATCCCGGAAACAGTCCTCCCTTGCATGGGCTCAAAAATAAGCTTTTCTTCAGTAAGTTGAACCCGGCTGCGCTACTTATGCGAACTGAATATTTCTTTTCATACCCCCAATTCCTACTTTCTGCTCCTAGTATTAATTTGTTTATTTCGCCGCATCAGGATAAATTTGGAGGAGGCCGTTTCAGTTTTTTTTCCCTGCACCGGCTTCTACATTATTCATTCAACTAAATTGTGTTTATGAAGAAAATCGGAATCCTTCACGGTAAGGAACGCTCATTTCCTGAAGCATTTGTTGCCCGGATCAACAGTAAGAATGTACCAGGTATCACTGCTGAACCAGTACTTATTGACAAAGCAATGCAGGGCGTACATAGTGGCTATGCCGTGATCATTGATCGTATCTCACAGGATGTACCATTTTACCGCACCTGGCTGAAAAATGCAGCCGTAACAGGTACAGCGGTGATCAATAACCCTTTCTGGTGGAGTGCTGATGATAAATATTTCAATAATTGCCTGATGACAAAAGTGGATGTCCCGGTTCCCAAAACGGCGATTATTCCATCGAGGGATTTACCGGATGATACATCCAATGACTCTTTCAGTAATCTTGCCTTTCCGCTCGACTGGGAATCCATCTTTAACTATGTAGGTTTCCCGGCCTATATGAAACCTTTCGCAGGTGGCGGATGGAAACATGTGTATCGCCTGGACAGCTCAGAAGATTTTTTTACCAAGCATAGCGAAACGGGCCAATTGGTGATGCTGTTGCAGGAAGAGATTGTCTTTACCGAATACTACCGTTGTTATTGCATTGGCGGCAAACATGTCCGCATCATGTCTTATGAACCTCGCAATCCGCATCACCTGCGCTATGTAGCTGACTTTAAACCAACACCTGAGCGTTTACAACAGATGACGGATATCGTTCTTCGTATCAATAGTTATTTAGGGTATGATTTCAATACGGTAGAGTTAGCTGTGCGGGATGGCATTCCTTATGCAATTGATTTTTGTAACCCTGCTCCCGATGCGGAAAGGACCAGTGTAGGCGAAGAGAATTTTGAATGGGTAGTGGAAACAGCAGCTACCTATGCCATTGAAAAAGCATTGGAGAACAAAGAAGGCGAAGACAATCTGACCTGGGGAGAATATGTAAGAAAAGGAGCGAACAAAAGTCCGTTGATTTAAATGAGCAAACTGACCGTTTACGATATTGATGAGGAGAAATTCAGTATGGTGGAGGAGCCCGACCCTTCCGCAAGTTATACCTATGCCGATTATCTGCATTGGCAGTTTGAAGAGCAATTGGAATTGATAAGGGGAAAGATTTTCAAAATGAGTCCAGCCCCGTCTCCGCTTCATCAAAAAATAAGTCTTGTTATTGGCAGCATTTTTTACCGGAAACTGAAAAAAACGAATTGTCAGGCCTTCCCAGCGCCATTTGATGTGCGATTACCGGTTCGAAACAAGAAAAAAGATAATGAGATCAATACCGTTGTGCAACCTGATCTCTGTATCGTCTGTGACGAATCAAAAATTGACAGCAAAGGTTGTATTGGGTCACCTGACCTGATCGTTGAAATTTTATCCCCGGGCAACTCTGCCAAAGATGTGAAACTGAAATTCGATGTGTATGAAAAAGCAGGCGTAAAAGAATATTGGATCGTTTACCCGGTGGAGGAAACAGTGGCTGTTTTTGTTTTGAGTGAAAAAGCTAACTATAGTGGTGCCACTCTATATGCCGGCAACGATATAATTCAGTGCCGGGCTGTACCGGGACTAACCGTTACTTTAAAAGAAATCTTTAGTAAAAAGTAAATATGAATCTGAACTATAAAAGTTTTACCCTTGGCGTAGAAGAAGAGTACATGGTGCTTGACCCCAAAACATTTGAGCTTAAGAGCCATGAACAGAAGATCGTACAGGAAGGTCAAAAAGTGATCAAGGATAAAGTAAAAGCAGAGATGCACCAGGCCGTAGTGGAAGTAGGCACCGATATCTGTGCCGATATTGATGAAGCTTTCCTGGATGTGGCCACCCTTCGCAAGACCATCGGTGGAATTGCCGACAGTCTTGGCTTTGCTATGGGTGCATCCGGCACCCATCCTTTCAGCCATTGGGAAAGTCAGCTGATCACCGATCATATCCGCTATAATGAGCTCGTGAACGAATTACAGGAAGCTGCCCGGAGCAATCTCATTTTTGGCCTGCACGTACACGTGGGAATGGAAAACCGGGAAATGGCCAATCATATTGCGAACAGTACCCGTTATTTTCTGCCGCATGTATTTGCCCTCAGTACCAACTCCCCTTTCTGGGAAGGCAGGATGACCGGTTACAAATCTTTCCGCACCAAAGTATTTGATAAATTTCCCCGCACGGGTATCCCCGATGCGTTTGACAGCATTGAAGCGTATGACAATTATGTAAAGCTGCTGATCAAAACCAATTGTATTGATAATGCCAAGAAGATTTGGTGGGACTTACGGGTACATCCTTTCTTTAATACGGTGGAGTTCCGCATCTGCGATATACCAATGACGGTAGATGAAACAATTACCATTGCCGCCCTCTTCCAGGCCATCTGTGCCCGGATCTATATGCTGCGATCCAAGAACCTCAACTTTATACAATACTCCCGGGCCCTGCTCAATGAGAATAAATGGCGCGCAAGCCGCTATGGCGTGGATGGTTACCTGATCGACTTTGGCAAGGAAGAAGAAGTGAATACAAGAGCCCTTATTTATGAATTGCTCGATTTCCTTGACCCGGTGCTTGATCACCTCGGCAGCCGCCACCGTATTGCTTATGTAAATAATATGCTGGAAAATGGTACTGGAGCTGACCGCCAGTTAGCTGTTTTTGAAAAAACAAAGAACCTGACGGATGTGGCAAAATTTATACAGAGCCAGTATTTGGCGGGAGTGTAAATCAGTAATACCGGAGAGTACCAGTCAAAAAATAAAATAATTGGTATGAAAAATAAACTAGCGCATTTTGCCATTCATATTGATGATATGGAAAGGGCAAAGGATTTTTAAACAGAAGTATTTGAATGGGGTTTTGCCTCCTACGGTCCGCCGGATTTCTTACAGATAAAAGCCGACCAATCGGAAAACGGGGAACTGATCGGGGCCTTGCAGTCCCGGAAATATTCACCCCTGGCGGAAAAGATCATTGGCCTGGAATGTACCATTGCTGTAGAGAATGTAAACAAGATCATTGAAAAAGTAGAACAACATGGCGGGAAAATTCTGCTGCCCAAAACAGCGATCCCCTATGTGGGATGGCTGACCAAATTCCTGGACACCGAAGGAAACCTTATTTGTGCAATGCAGGCAGACAATACTGCCCGATAATGAAAGCCAAACCCTTGCCACCTGAATTCCTTTTCCTTTTATCACCGAAGGAGCAAAAGTTAATCGAACTGTTTAAAGATCTGCGGGAATATATTCTTGAGATACACCCGGAAAGCAATGAACTGCTCTACCATACCCATGCATTAACATCGGTATTTTCAATCTCCGATAAATTAGCTGATTCATTTTGTATGCTGCCGGTCTACAGCAAACACATGAACTTAGGTTTTAATAAAGGAACCTTGCTTAAAGACCCGCACCAGTTATTAAAAGGCACCGGCAAACTGATCCGCCATATTCCAATTGACAGCCCGCCTGATTACAGGAATAAAAAAGTGAAAGATCTGCTGAAGGAAGCCATCGCATTTGCCATCAAGGATATGGACAAGCCAACAAAAATTGTAGGAACAACTATATCAAAAATAAAAAAGAAATAAGCCGTAGATAACATTGCAGGATAAAGCTGCATTACAAATTATTGCATCAGGCCATCTTCTTATGATCAGTGAATTCATAATGTTCGTTCTCGTAATAGTCACCCCATTCGATGATATTCAGTTTTAGCTGGTGTTTATGCAACTGGTATACAAAACTGTTCTGGTCAAAATAAGACCAGATGGTATTATCAATGAACCAATCGTCAAAAGCCCTGTTCACCTTTTCAGCATTCACCCGGGCAAAACAACCACACCAGTACAATCCTTCCAGCCCTTCGCCATAACTTTCCACTTCACTTTTTATGGTCTCACCACAATACCTTGCTTTCAGGTATTTATGCCCCTTCTTTAATTCTTTGAGGATAAAATCGGCTTCCTCGTAAACAGAGGAACGTTCGGGGTGCTTCGAGATCACTACATCAGCTCCTTTCAGCTGTCCTACGATGCGACTAATGAAATTGCCGGCTTTTACCCGGATATTCCCATCTATCCAGACATAGATATCATAATCCGGCCAAACCTTGTGTGCAATGATCTTAAAGATCTTTGCCTTCAGGCGGTTATCGATCTTATAGGCAGGATAAGGACAGTTTTCATCATTGACATAGTACCTGTCAAATAGAATATCCTGAGGAGGTATTTCATTGCACCGGTCAAATCCACCGATATTGGCTGTAATCACTGCTATTTTCATGATCTCTTTTAATCTTGTTGATGCCGGTTATTTGAAAACAATGCCCAGCCTGAAAATATGACTAAATTTAATATTATTTCGAGGAGAAAAAGCAACTATTGCTTATGCCACATGTGACATACCAATTGGCTCAACCGTTGCAATTTGTTTTTATTTTTTTGGCGCAATAACAATAGAAAAAATGAATACCGAAAAAGCTTACAATAACTAGGCATCGCAGTACGATACCAATATCAACAAGACAAGAGACCTGGAAGCAAAGTCCTTCCGGACTACTTTATCAGCTATTCCTTTTGAGAACTGTCTCGAGATCGGCTGCGGCACCGGTAAGAACAGCATTTGGCTGAGCGGGAAAGCAAAAGAGGTAACCGCTGTGGACTTTTCTGAAGAAATGCTGGCCAAAGCCAAAGAAAAGATCACAGCGGAGAAAATTCAATTTATAAAAGCAGATATAACAGCTCCCTGGACATTCAGCCAGCAAGGCTATGATCTCGTCAGCTTCAGCCTGGTACTGGAGCATATAGAGGAACTGGATCCTGTTTTTAAAGAAACAACCCGGTCATTAAAACAAGGCGGGTATGTTTATATTGGTGAACTGCACCCTTTCAAACAATACAGCGGTAGTAAAGCCCGGTTTGATACTGAAAATGGTCAGCAGGTGTTGGATTGTTTCAACCATCATATTACTGATTTTACCAGCGCTGCAAAAAATAATGGATTAGTACTTATAGAGCTCAACGAATATTTTGATGATGATAACAGGGATGAGATACCAAGAATACTGACCCTGCTGTTACAAAAAAGAAACTGACCATTTTAAATAAAAAAGGCCCTGCTGATAACAGGAGCCTCACGATTATTTATTTTGAACCATATAGATGCATAAGTACATGGACTACACAAAGCTCGTCCTATGTGTTTAATTACTGTGTCTTGTGTGCCTGTCTGGTTCAATTTTAAAAAAAAACTATTGCTTTAACATGTGAAAAACCTGTCCGCCGCTATTCTGCATTTCCACTACCAGCGTATCGCCGTTAAATTTATAGTTATACATAAATTTGTACTCGTTCCCGTTTGCCTGGAAACTAAAAGTACTGTCCGTTATTTCTGTTTTGCCGGGGTTTTTAAAATCCCCTTTCCCGAATGACAGGGAAGATCCCTTGAATTCATAGACCGTTCCCAGGTTCATGCTGACCATAGAACCTTCGGCTCTTTTAATTTCCCAGGCACCATCTAATTTGCTGGCAGGCCCGCTTTCTTCAGTAGTAGTGGAGGTGGTGGTTTCGGGTTCTTTCCCATCTTCTTTTTTATCGCTTCCACCACAGGCTGCGAGCAAAGTAGCAAACAATGCAATAGTGATCGAGGGTTTGAATAATTTCATGTTGAATGGGTTTGGTTTAAGTTAGCTAAAGATAAAATTTTTTTTCTATAATTTTCCTTCATCTACATCCTTAATAAATTTTATCACTCCATCCATAAAAATCTGCTGGTCATCCCACATGGATAAGTGACTTCCATTGGGGCAGTAAAGATATCGTCCTTTTTGCACTAGCTTACTTTGCTCTTCCATCGCCTTCGGGTCCATCGTATCATACTTCGCTCCTATCATCAGCGTTGGTACTTTTATTTCTTTCAGCCGATTTTTTATATCCCAGTTTTTTAATCTTCCACCAATACCAAATTCCGAAGGCCCCTGCATCATCGCATAGATTTCTCCATTAACATGTTTCATTGAACGGTTAAACCCATCCGGCCATTCCTGTAGCCGGCATAAATGCTCCTTGTAAAAATTCGGCAACAATAGTTCCATATACCGTGGATTAGTAAAATCGCCTTTGGTTTCAATAGCCCTTATCTCTGCCAGCACTTTTGGGTCCATTTGTTTTGCCAATACTTCATCTGCATATTTACCATACTCCGGTGCACTGGCTACCATGTTTGCTACCAGCAATGCTTTCATATTGCTTTGATACTTCAACGCATACTCCATCCCCAGAATGCCACCCCATGAATTGCCCAACAAATAAAAATTAGTGGAGTCGGCACCTATTGCTTTCCTAACCTGTTCCACTTCTTCCACAAATCGTTCGGTCGTCCACAAACTACTGTCCTTTGGTTGGTCGCTGTAATAAGAACCCAACTGATCGTATTCATAAAATTCAAATCCTTCTTTCGGGAAAAAGCTTTCAAAACATTCCATGTACTCATGTGTCATGGCCGGGCCGCCATGCAATAACAAAATTTTGATCCGGGGATTATTACCAAACCGTTTGGTCCACACCTTAAAATTACCAACTGGTGTTTTAATTGGGATCATTTTTATACCTGCCGATTGTACCCCGCTGTCGCCATAATTAAAATAGTCAGACACCGTGATATTGCCGCCTCTGGATTTTTTTTCTGCCTGTTGGCATGAAACAATCAGAATCGCAGCTAAAAAAGAGAGCATAAGTATTCGCATAGCAGTTGTTTTTTGTAAAAGATACTGAAATTCTTTTATGTTATAGTTTGAGATAATAGTGAGTCAAGTTTTCCCGGAGCCTTGTCTTGCCGAGGTACACCCCGTCCCGATTATTTCCTATCGTGTAGACACATCTTTTGCATAGAAAAGATAGCACACGGATGACACAGATTGAACAGATTTCCACTGTTTTCTTTATTTATTCAGAGATTTAAAGCACCTATTTGCGTGAGTAAAGGATAAACACAGATTTATCCGCCTGTGGCGGATAAAAAATCCGTGTTTATCCATCCGGTCCGTGTCATCCGTGTGCCAAAAAAATTTATGTCCACACGATAGGATTATTTCGGGAAGGCATCTCAAGCACAAAAAAATTCGAATATTAAGTTTCCTCCTTCGTCGGAATGACAAGACTCTGAATATTGGAAACTCCAACCTGAATCATTACCAGAATTTCCTTAATTTCAATGACCTTAAAACTGATTGTATGCGATTACTCCTCACTTTCCTGCTATGTACAACGATTATTGGTTTGCAGGCACAAACAAGGGCCGACTCTCTCCAGCTTATCCGCAACAACGTAAAATGGTACGATCTTGAATTCACCGATTCGGAAGCCGATTCCATGATGGGTAACCTGAATAATTACCTCTTCCTGTATAAATCGATGCACAAAACATTACCGGCTAATGATATTCCATACCCTTTTGCATTCAACCCGGCTCCCCCAGGCATGAAAATTTCCACTAAAAAAGAAAAGATATACTGGGATATCCCATTACAAGTACAAGTACCAACCAATAAAAATGATCTTGCGTTTTATTCTATTCCGCAACTGGCATCACTGATCCTGAACAAAAAGATCAGCTCCGTGGAGCTCACAAAGTTCTTTGTAAACCGTTTGAAGAAATGGGGTGATACCCTGGAATGTGTGATCAGCCTGACAGAAGAGCTGGCAATGAAACAGGCAAAACAGGCCGATGAAGAATTAAAGACCGGTATCTACCGGGGACCATTACACGGTATTCCTTATGGGCTAAAAGATCTGTTTGCCGTAAAAGGGTATAAAACTACCTGGGGTAGTACGCCGTATAAAGAGCAGGTGCTAGATATGGATTCCTATGTGTACAAAAAATTAAAGGATGCTGGCGCCGTTCTTTGTGCCAAACTTTCCATGGGTGCGCTGGCCAATAACAATAAATGGTTTGGTGGTGAAACTAAAAATCCCTGGAATCTGCAACAAGGTTCCAGTGGTTCTTCAGCCGGGTCGGCTTCAGCAGTAGTTGCTGGTTTATTACCCTTTGCCATTGGGACGGAAACGTTAGGTTCAATCGTATCTCCTTCCACCCGTTGCGGGGCTACAGGTTTGCGACCTACTTTCGGTACCATCAGCCGCTATGGTGCCATGGTGCTTTGCTGGAGCCTTGATAAAGTTGGGCCTATTTGCCGCAGTGCAGAAGATGCAGGGATCGTCTATGCTTTTATTCATGGAACGGATGGCAATGATCCTTCCGCCATTCGTCATACGTTTAAATATACGGGTAAAGTAGATTTTTCAAAACTACGGATCGCCTACGCAGAAAATTTTTTCAAACCCCTGAATAACGAAGCACCTGAATGGAAAGTACTGGAGACTTACCGTTCATTGGGCGCCAATGTAAAGGCTATTCAATTTCCTGATTCTGCCATGTACCCGGTCAATTTTATCAACCTTATATTGAATGCAGAAAGTGCTGCTGCCTTCGATGAACTCACCAGGACCAACCGCGATGATCTGGTCGAAAGGCAGGACCGGTTTTTCTGGCCCAATAGTTTTCGTTCTGCCCGCACAATACCTGCTGTTGAATACATTAATGCCAACCGCTACCGGTCTATCCTTTGTCAACGCATGAATGAATTGATGAGGAACTATGATGTACTGATTGTACCGACATTTTCGGGAAGGCAATTATCCATAACCAATTTGACGGGCCATCCTGTAGTCTGTATGCCAACTGGCTTTAACCAAAATGGCTCCCCGGTAAGTATTACCCTCATTGGCAATCTGTATGATGAAGCCACTATTTTAGCAGCCGCCAAAGCTTTTCAGGATAAGACTGGTTTTAATAAAAAACATCCGGACAAATTTTTGAATTAACAAGAACTACACTACACCCATTAAAAATGGTTATAATGAAAAAAATTCTTTTTGTACTAACGATTTCAGTGCTACTCTTATCCTGTTCTCAAAAAAAACAAGCAGACCTGCTGATATATAACGCTACCATCTATACGGTTGATTCCAGTTTTTCTACGGCTGAAGCCATGGTGATAGCAGATGGAAAAATTCTTGGTACAGGCAAAGCCACTGAGCTCGAAAAGGAATTTGACTGCAAAGAAAAATTAGATGCGGGAGGCAAATTCATTTACCCCGGTTTTATTGATGCACATGCCCATTTTGTAAATTATGGATTGAGTTTGAAAACGGTCAATCTGGCCGGTACAAATAGCTGGGAAGAAGTGCTTGAAAGAGTAAAACTATTTGCGTTAGAAAACAAAGAGGGCTGGATCACCGGTCGTGGCTGGGACCAGAACGACTGGACAGTAAAGGAATTCCCGGATAATCAGCAACTGAATGAACTCTTCCCTAACCGTGGCGTTTTACTGGGCCGGGTGGATGGACATGCATCCATTGCCAATCAAAAAGCACTGGAACTTGCAGGTATTAATGCCGGGGATACATTGACAGGCGGGGAGATCGTAGAAATGGAAGGAACGCTGACCGGTTTATTAATTGATAATGCAGTGGACCTGGTATCGGTAAAAATTCCGGCCGCTTCAGACGAACAATTTAAAAAGGCATTACAGGCAGCGGAGAAAAATTGTTTTGCGGTTGGTCTTACCACCGTTGATGACTGCGGGTTGAGCTATGTATCCGTTGATATGATCCGGGAATTACAGGACAGCAATCAACTGAAAATGCGGTTATACGTGATGCTGAGTGATGAAAAAACAAATTATGATTATGCAGCAAAGAATGGAATGATCAAAACAGAACGACTGAATGTCAGAAGTTTTAAAGTATATGGCGATGGTGCCCTCGGCTCAAGAGGCGCCTGCCTGCTGGAACCTTATAGTGATAAACCCGGCCATTATGGTTTCCTGCTGAGCAATCCTTCGCATTTTGATTCAGTGGCCAACTGGATCAGTGAAAAAGGATGGCAGATGTGTACCCATGCCATCGGTGATAGTGGCAACAGAACAGTGCTGAATATTTACGCAAAATATTTAAAAGGAAAGAATGATTTAAGATGGCGGATAGAACATGCACAGGTAGTGAGTCAACATGATTTTAATTTATTTGGAACCAACTCTATTATTCCCTCCGTACAACCCACCCACGCCACTTCTGATATGTACTGGGCGGGTGAACGGGTAGGTGCAGAAAGAGTGAAAGGTGCGTATGCCTATCAGCAATTACTGGGTCAGAATGGCTGGATACCGTTGGGTACCGATTTCCCGGTAGAAGATATTTCTACTTTCAAAACATTTTATGCAGCGGTGGTAAGAAAAGATGCGAAAGGATGGCCGGCCGATGGCTATCAAATGGAAAATGCACTGACCCGCGAACAGGCATTGCGGGGTATGACGATCTGGGCTGCTAAATCCAACTTTGAAGAAAAGGAAAAAGGAAGCCTGGAGAAAGGAAAGTTCGCTGACTTTATTATTCTTGATACGGATATTATGAAAGAGGCGCCGGAAAAATTACTGGCAACAAAAGTGATTAAGACCTTTTTAGGTGGAGAGAAAGTGTATGAAATGCAATAACCGCTGAGACGCAGAGGCCGCAGAGAAATTATAACCATAGAAAAGTCTAGACCCTTTAGACGGAAGGAAAATATAAGAGATGAAATTTTTTTTACCATATAGGACATAGAAAACATAGGTTACAAATAGCCGTTTGTTGTACTGATCTATGTGCGTATTCTTATGTTTCTATTTTTCTATGTGGTGAAAGGCCGGATGGCAAAAATCTGAAAGTGCACATTTCAACGATTGCCCAAACTGGAATAAGGTAACTTCGGTAGAGCGGTAGTTTAATAGCCACATAGTTTCTCTTATTGGTGAATATTTTTTCAAAAAACTATCTTAATTCTGGTCATTTAATCCACAATTGTGGACAATCAAACAATCGGTTGCTTTAAGTAAAGATTAAAAAATCATTATGTTTGTGAATGGGCTGGAACGAAAAAAAGGCAGTACGGGTAGCAATCCTCGACCTCTATGAAGGCATGGCAAATCAGGGTATGCGCTGTATCCGCACCATTCTGAAAGACTGGGCTGAAAGCAACGATCTTGAACTCCTTTCCGACGAATTTGATGTGCGCCGGAAAAATGCAGTCCCCGACACCTCTTACGATATTTATATTTCTTCCGGTGGTCCCGGCGACCCCCTTATCAGTCGTTTTGAAGACTGGGATATTGCCTGGTGCCGGTGGCTGGATAAAATGGAACGCTGGAATGCCAATCCTTCCAACGCCCAAAAGAAATACATTTTCTTTATCTGTCATTCCTTCCAGCTGGCCAGCCGCTATTTTAATATTGGTCTTGTTTCAAAAAGAAAATCCACCTCCTTTGGTGTTTTTCCTATTCATATGCTGGAAACCGGTAAAGATGAACCGGTATTCGATGGTCTCCGGGATCCTTTTTATGCTGTGGACAGCCGCGATTTCCAGGTGATACAACCCAATCATAACCTCCTGAACGAAATGGGGGCTAAAATTTTATGTATCGAAAAGGTCCGGCCACATGTTCCCTATGAAAGAGCTTTGATGGGTATCCGGTTCAATGAAAATATGATTGGCACCCAGTTTCACCCTGAAGCGGATGCACCCGGTATGAGCCTCCACCTGCAAACGGAAGAAAAAAGACAAACAGTGATCGAGAACTACGGTGAAGAGAAACTCCGAAGTATGCTGGAACACCTGGAAGACCCTGATAAGATCATGTGGACCTACAATCATATCCTCCCCAATTTCCTGAACCAGGCCGTTGGTTTATTACAGGAAGTAACGGCATAAATTCATTCCGGCTTTTTTGCTGCCCCGTTATCATTCAGTAACTTTCGTTTCCTAAATCAACGAAAATGGTACCGGCGATCCGTAAAGCATACAATGAAGCGTTTACCAAAGAAAAGTATGCCGCTTTTTTAAAAGATCTGAATGCCGTTTATCCAGGCGAATTGGATTTCAGGGTAGCAGAGACACCGATCTTTGTGCCAGCCGATTTTACCCAAAAAATGCTGGATGCCTGCGAGAGTATCGTTGACATCATTGTTGATCCCGGCTTTGCGGAGTTGACAAAAGATGCGCTGCCTGCTGATATTAACGTACCGGGAGAAAATGCACATACCCAGTTTATCGCTTTCGACTTTGGCATTTGTATCAATGAAGCAGGTGAATACGAACCGCAGCTGATAGAAATGCAGGGCTTCCCTTCGCTGTTTGCGTATGAAATACTGGTTGATGAAGTATTCCTGAAACATTTTCCTGTACCGGAGGGTTACAGCAGTTACCTGAACGGTTATAATAAAGCCAGCTATATTCAATTACTCAAAGAAGTGATCATTGGTGATCATGCCCCCGAAAATGTGATACTGCTGGAGATATTTCCCAGGAAGCAAAAGACAAGGATCGATTTTTATTGCACGGAAGAATATGTGGGTATCAAAATGGTCGACCTGACCGAATTGATCAAAGAAGATAAGCAGTTGTATTATATGAATGAAGGTAAAAAAACAGCTGTCAAACGAATTTATAACCGGATAATCTTTGATGATCTTCACCAGCAATCAGCAGAAGTGCAGGAAAAAGGCAAACTTTTGTTTGAAGAGCTGGACGTGGAATGGGCTCCCCACCCCAATTGGTTTTACCGGATCAGCAAATACACGTTGCCCCTGATAAGTCATCCTTATGTACCCCAAACATTTTTCCTGGACCAGATAAAGCAGATGCCCGCTGATCTGGAGAACTATGTACTGAAACCGCTCTTCTCCTTTGCGGGGCAGGGTGTGGTCATTGATGTAACTCAGGGAGATATTGATAAAGTAAAAGACCCGCATAACTGGATACTACAACGAAAAGTAAAATATGCGGATGTGATACTAACCCCGGATGTACCTGCCAAGGCGGAGATAAGAATTTTTTATTTCTGGAAAGATGGTGCGGCAAGACCGGTGGCTACCAATAACCTGGGCAGACTGAGTAAGGGAAAGATGATCGGTGTCCGGTATAATAAGGATAAAGAATGGGTGGGTGGAACTTTTTGTTTTTTTGCCCCTTCAACTACCTGAATGGAATTAAACCCGTCAGCTTTAAGACTCAACGCACATGCAACAGATAAAAGATATTAAGCCAAAAGAATTGATGGCCGGTATTACCGGTTATTATGCGCATGGTGAAAAAATGAGTTTTGGCCTTGTTGAAATAAAAGCCGGTGCCATTCTGCCGCAGCACCAGCATGTACATGAACAGATCACTTATATCATCGAAGGGCAACTGGAAATGGAAATCGGCAGTATAGCCTATTCGCTGACGCCCGGCTCATATCATGTCATTCCTTCCAATACCCTTCATGGCGCTATAGCGGTAACCGATTGTAAAGTAATAGATGCTTTTGGCCCGGTACGGGAAGAGTATAAATCCTGATCCGGAGTTGATCAGCCCGTTCAGAAATATGTTTTACCCGGACTTGCTTTATTTTTACCGGTGCATGCTAGGGTCTATTAACCTTATAACTCCTTACACAAATATTGATTCTTTGCAGTTGGTATATTTTCTTTATGGGGGTAGAGCCAGTTAAAAGTCGCTGCTGCCAAAACCCGTTTAAGCAATTATGCGTGGCGAAGAATACCTGATATAAGAAAATTACTGGGTGTATTTGCGAAACCCCGGATAGCTGCTTACCTTTAAATAACTCTTTACATCATTAAACAGAAAAATAAATGACACAAAATTTTGACAGGACAAACCCAGATGAGGCAGATGAATATTTTATGGATTGTATTCGAGAAGGCAATTTAAAAAATGCTATGACTTGCTTTGACCAAGAGGCAATATATATGGATAAGGACGGAATCGCAATTAGTGGACTTGACAATATAGAAAAGGTGGTTGCTAATCTTTGCAATATGAAACCTGAAATTAAAATTTATAAGCACAAAAATTCAGCAGTGGGCAAAGACCTAATTTATCGTTTAGACAAGTGGACTATGACAGCGACAGACCCACAAGGCAATCTTATTAATATGAAAGGGGCTTCGGCACATATAATGCGTAAAAATGCAGATGGTGTTTGGCTTTGGCTTGTAGACAATCCTTTTGCTTTATCTTTTTTCGCAGACTGATTTTTGAAATAGTTCAATAGCGAATAAGGCGAACGCCCAGTCGAGTAAGCAAGGGGATTTTCGCCCCCTGCTCCTCACAGAACAGTATTCCGAATCAAGTTCGGGACAAGCTGTGAACCTCTCGATTCATACGGCTCTTCAGGATGATGTTGGCAATTAGTAAGCCGGGCATACACTCCAATGGGCAAACAAACCGGGTTGTAATTTGTACAATGTATTCAGCCATCTGCGGCTCTTGCGCAAATTCATCCGCTTGTTCCCTGCCCGTCCGGTCAGGCGGGCATTTGCACCATTTCACAAGTTGTCTTTTTACAAAGCGCCACAAGTCATTCAGGTCTCCTTTGATAAAGTAACAGTAGTAGTTTTGCCAGCCACGCACTAATGGATTCAACAGTTTTGCTACCACATATTTACTACCCGTCGGGTATGAAGTCGCAAACTGCGTATCTTATCCATTATACTTTTCTTCGATGCACTCGATGGTGAAGGAAGTATCAGTAGTTTCCATTCCCCATCCACCTTTACCCATTGCGGTGTAAACTCATAACCACCCATTTCAAATGTGTGAACTTCACTTACACTTGTTCTCGTTTGATTACGATTTAAACAAACAATTTTGGTTTTGGCGGGATGAATGGTTAACCCACATTCTGTAGAACGTTTGTATAGTTTCTTCAAAATGCTTTGTGCTATCTGCTCCCTTCTTGTGTGTATGATGATGTTGTCTGCATAACGTTCAAACCGGACACCCGGATAGTTTTGCTTCATCCATCCATCAAACACTACATGCAAATACAGGTTGGCTAACAGCGGACTGATAACACCTCCCTGCGGTGTGCCGCTTTGAGGCTCAGTTTTACTTACCTGCCCGACTTCGTCATTCAGGCGGGCATCTTCATTTACCACACTGGCTTTTAACCAACGACTAATGTAAAGGCTTACCCATTTTTCTTTCCACCTTGGTGCGTGTCTCACGCACCAGTTAGGTCAAACGCTGCGACTCGGCGTGAAATAGGCTTGCACAAATAATAGAAAAAACGACTTAGCCCTGGTGCGTGAGACACGCACCAGGGCCTTAGATATATATTACTATCATTGGTAGTTCGGACGGACCGAACACCGATAATCAGTTTAAAAGTAGACTGATTATAAGGGGGAAATTTATGCCGGGGGTTCCGTACATTTATGATTTAGCGTTAATACGACGAACTCATAAGGTTATAAGAAAAAATGAAAGAATTTATTGAGCTATATAATCCAGAATGGAAAACTGAATTTGAAAGTATCAAACAGATAATCCAATCGGAGTTAAATGACTTAAGCTCAGAGATTGAAATAGAGCACGTAGGAAGTACTTCCATACCAGGACTTTTGGCTAAGCCAATTTTAGATATTGACATCATTATTAAAAACAAAGCGCTACTTAAAAGTATTTCATTAAGGCTTGAAAAAATTGGTTATAAATCCAAAGGTGAACAAGGAATTTCAGGACGCTTTGCTTTCAGGCAAACATCAGACTTTATGCCATTAACAGAAACAAAGAAAAAAAAACAATCTCATCATCTTTATGTTTGCTACGCAGACAGTTTAGCTTTAAAAAATCACTTATTGTTTCGAGAAATTCTTAGGAATGACAAGGGTTTGATAGAGAGCTATTCTGAATTAAAAAAGTCTTTAACTGATAATTTAAAAATCACTAGAGAAGAATACACAACAAAGAAAACCAATTTCATAATTTCAGTATTAACCAAAGCGGGACTTAATGAGAAAGAGCTGACTGAAATAGCAAATGATAATACCTGAAAGTACTACCGCTAGTTGAGTAAGCAAAAGGGGAGTTTCACCCCTACTCCTTATAGAACCGTATCCCTAATCAAGTTCCGGACAATCTGTGAACGGCTCGATCCGATAGTCCCGATAATGAGCCATCTGCTGCTCTTGCTCAAATGAATCAGCTTATTCTGTTCTACTTCTTAAAATTCTTCTTCAGCTCCATCAACTTCGCCTGAAACGCATTCATCGGTTCCGGTTTTTTAGCAACCGCCTTGCCCGCTCCTCCACTCCCCACTCCCCGCTCCCCATTCCCTACTAGCTTCTCGCCACCCCCATCTTTCAACGATAAAGCAATTCTCTTCCTTGCTATATCCACTTCTACAATGGTAGCCATTACTTTTTGTCCCAGCTTGACGGCTTCATTCGGATCGCTGATATAGCGGTTGGCAAGATGCGAAATATGTACCAGCCCGTCCTGCTTGACCCCCACATCTACAAAAGCACCGAAATTGGTAATATTGGTAATGATACCAGGCACTTTCATACCGGGTTTAAGGTCTTCCATACTGCTAACGCCATCGGCAAACCGAAATTCTTCTATGGCCGAACGGGGATCACGACCGGGTTTTTCCAGTTCTTTGAGAATATCTTCGATGGTAAACTGACCAATGGTTTCAGTAACAAAGTCCTTTGCCTTCAGCTGTTTCCTGATTTCCGCATTTTGTACCAGTTCCGGTACCGTAGAGTTTGTCTTCTGCGCCATCGCTTCTACCACATGATAACTTTCAGGATGCACGGCTGAATTATCCAGGGGGTTTGTTGCCTGTACAATCCGCAGGAACCCTGCACATTGCTCAAAGGCTTTTGGTCCCAGCATCGACACTTTTTTCAGTTCCTCCCGGCTTTTAAAACCGCCGTTCTTTGTCCTGTATTCTACCACATTCTTCGCTACAGTAGCACTTAAACCGGATACGTACATCAGTAAATGTTTGCTGGCCGTATTCACATCTACTCCTACAAAATTTACACAGCTTTCTACCACCTGGTCAAGCGCTTCTTTCAAGCGGTTCTGGTTCACATCATGCTGGTACTGCCCCACTCCGATACTCTTGGCATCGATCTTTACGAGCTCACTTAACGGATCCAATAATCTTCTGCCGATACTTATCGCACCGCGAACAGTCACATCTTCTTCGGGGAATTCTTCCCTGGCTACCTCACTGGCCGAATAAATGGAAGCTCCGCTTTCATTGACCATGAAAACAGAAACGGGTTTCCCGAAATCAATACCCCGTACCAATTGTTCCGTTTCCTTGCTTGCCGTTCCATTACCGTAGCCAATAGCCTCGATAGCATATTTTGCTACCAGCTCTTTTATTGTTTGCACGGCGCCGTTCCAGTCATTCTGCGGTGCATGCGGGAAGATCGTATTGTATTTTAAAAACACCCCGTGTTCGTCCAGGCATACCACTTTACAACCCGAGCGGAAACCGGGATCCAATGCCATGATTCTTTTTCTTCCTAAAGGCGATGCTAACAATAGTTGTCTGAGATTTTCTGCAAAGACCCGTATGGCTTCTTCATCTGCTTTGGTCTTGCTCTGCATCCGGAATTCTGTTTCAATGGATGACTTTAATAAACGGGCAAAACAGTCTTCGATGGCCAGGCCCACTTGCTGGGATGCGGGATTGGAAGTGGTCATAAATTTTCTTTTCAGTTCTTCTACCGCCGCATCTTTTTCAATACTTATATCCATGATCAGAAAGCCTTCTTTCTCTCCCCGGCGGATTGCCAATATGCGGTGTGAGGGGCTTTGGGCCAGTGGCTCTTTGAATTCAAAATAATCACGGTACTTCTGCGCATGGGCTTCTTCTTTCTTACTTGACAGCACCCTGGAAGATACCACCGCTTCTTCTGTAAATAATTTCCGGATCGTATTCCGGGCTTGTTCATTCTCAGCGATCCATTCCGCCATAATATCCCGGGCTCCCAGCAAAGCTTCGACCGTATCCTTTACCTGCTCCGTAATATATTTTGCCGCTTCCTCTTCCACGTTGACTACCGGCTGACCAAATAATAAGGTAGCCAGCGGCTCCAATCCTTTTTCAATGGCAATGGTGGCTTTTGTCTTGCGCTTGGGTTTATACGGCAGGTAAATATCTTCCAGCTCCGTTGCATTCACACAATCATCGATCCGTTGCTTCAATGCTGGCGTTAGTTTACCGGCTTCTTCAATGGTCTTTAGAACCGTATCCTTTCTTTTGCTGAGTTCTGTAAAATACTTAACCTGTTCGATCACATTGCCGATCACTACTTCATCAAGGTTGCCGGTCGCTTCTTTCCGGTAGCGGGCGATAAAGGGGATAGTGGAACTTTCTGTGTGCATCTCATAAATACTATTAACCTGCTTTAAGCTGAGATTCAGATCAGCCGCAATTTTTTGTGTGTATTTCAGTTCCATAGGTTATTTGTTTGGGGAGGCAAATCTAAGGGGCTACGAACAAGAAAAAAATTTTGTTTGTTCAGGAAGCCTTCTTCTTTACAGGTATAAAAATTTCTACAAAAAAACAATACTCATTTTAACTTCCACCGGATACCCATATACAACTCTCTTCCTCTTGTGGGACCCCATACCGAGGAAATATCAAAATAAGGACTGAAAGGATTCTGCCAGCTGATGATGGGTTGATTTTGCCGGAAGTTGAAAATATTTTCACAACCCGTGTAGACTTCAAGGCTTTTAAACGTATAAGTAAACTGTGCATTCACCGTTGTATAGTCCTGTGAATAATCAGGTCGCTGGTAGGCTGAGGGGTTTGATTGGGTGTTGGGTAAGCGTTGCTTGCCAAACCAGTGAATATTAATGTCCGCATGGAATTTATTACTTACCGGTTTATAACTAAAAGTGGTCAATATTTTATGTCGCGGATTGAATGGCAACACTTCTTTAACGCCATTATTTATTCTGTAAACATCCAAAAAATTATATCCTGCTTTAAATTCATACCGCTTATACAACTTAATAAATAAATCTGTCTGAAAGCCATTGCTCACACTTTTGCCCGTATAGTTTTTTACAAAGGCTTTGGTAGGCTCCGTATCGTAGTCGGGGAACAGCTGGCTCTGAAAATTCGTTCTGTAGTAATCCATACTGATATAACCGGAAACATTTTCGTTCTCAAATTTTTGTGTGATATTGATACCCATATTCAATGCTTTCTCGGGTCGTATTGCTTCCGTAAAAACAATATCCCTTGAACTTGCCAGCAAACCGATATTCTCGCTGAAGAAATTAACGGTACGCCAGCCGGTACCCATATTGGCCCGTATAGTTAGTTTAGGGTTCGGATCATATTTTAGAAGTGTTCTTGGTGTAACATTCAAGCCAAACTGGTTATGGTGATCAACCCGGACTCCTGCTATCCAGGTCATTTTACCTTTCAAAAAGGTCAGGGTGTTTTCTGCAAACAATCCCGTTATTCTTTCTGTTCGGTTATATTCACCATCGTAATTCCTGTCGATTATATTATCTGTAAAGGCAATATCCTCCTTTATGTCAAGGCTTTTTAGACTGATACCCGTTTTTAAAGAATGATTATCTGTCCGGTTCCACTCATATTGCAGGTTAATAAAAGCATTGGTTTGTTTTGCCTTGTAAGAAAGAGAGCCGAACCATGAATCCTGATTTTGGTGAAACCCCGATGTGTACAGTGTTAACCGGTGCAGATCATTAAACCGGTAACTGGTTTTGGCCCATATTTCAGGCTGGTTAAGCAATACCGTGTTTCCATACACCGTGCTGCTGCCTTTATGTTGACCTGGGTCAAAAAATGTTTGCCCCCCAATCCGGTTTTCATTTAAAAAACGAAAAGCAATTTCGCTGCTCCATCCCCAATCCTTCTCTTTACCAATTTTCCATTTATTAATGACCATATACCGGGTCAGCAAAGGCAGGTCGAGAAAATTATCTTTATCCCGGTCCGTCTTGTCAGCCGGTTGCACGGTATGAAAAGCCAGCAAACTATGCCATTTGCCGATTTTGAAATTAGTGGACAGGTTCAGGTGCTTTTCAGCAAAACTATTCATGTACAGGTTGGCGAATAATTTTTCGGAGGCATTCGGCTTTTTTGTTTCCACGTTTATCTGCCCGCTGATACTTTCAAAGCCCTGCAAAACACTATTGGCGCCTTTGGAGATATAAATATTATCTACCAGCGTACCGGGAATACCACTGATGCCATAAGTAAAGCTCAGTCCCTGGAACATGGGAAAGCCGTCTATTAAAACCTGGTTATAAACGCCGGACAGCCCCAGTATCCGCAACTCTTTTGCATTCGTTATAATATTGGTTGTTTGCGGGTGGACAGATGCCTGCGTTTCAAAACAACCGGCCAGGTCGCAACAGGCCGATTTTTTTAATTCTACTGATGTAAGTATTTCTGTTTTGAATGGTGTTAAATTAGACAGTATAGTGCCATCCTTTTCTGAGCTCACCACAACTTCCTGCAGGTTACTATTTTGTTGCAGTTCAAACACGACCGTATCCATACCCCCTACATCAATCGTATCTTTTATATAACCAGCATGGCTGGCTACTAATTGCTTATTCTTTGCCGTTTTAGTAATAGAGAAACTGCCATCTTCTTTCGCAGTAATACTCTTTTTATTATTTAACCAAATAATAGATGCTCCCGGGAGGGGTTGATTGGCTGTAGTAACCACCCTGCCAGTAATAGTTTGTGCAACACTGCTTATGGAAAACAGCAAGCCAGCAATAATGAACAACCGTTGCATTAATTAGTTTTAACCTTATAGGGCCTGTCCTTCGGGTCACTGCAGCCAGCCGTATTCTCGATGGCTTTGTATATTTCTTTTGTGCCAACCAGTACCGGGTTGAACGTGATCTGGAATTCAGAAACCGGGCCCATCTTCCCCGATTTGCAATCAGCTACTCCTTTCAATTCCTTCACATTATCCGACAGGGTGACCAGGTCATTTTTACAGGTAACGCCTTTTACTTTAATAGTAATCGTTGTGGCAGTATCGCTTACCCGAGTTTCATTTTGCCCAAACGAGTGGTTACTGAGGGCAGTAAAAACAAGCGCCGCTAGTATGAGTTTTTTAAACATTTTCCGGAACATTTATGCGTAAAAAATAATATACAAATCTAGTCAATAAATAAAAAAGTTGCCGGAGTAATTTCCCGCAACTTTTAAATAAAAATATGTGTAAGTGCTTATGCTACAAAGAGCTTTGCCATTCCCAGAACAGAAGCCAGCATAACGACACATTTCCAGCAATTGAGCCTGTTCATTTTCATATTTCGTGATTTTTTAATTAATACAAAAATACAGCCTGTTTCGTTTACGTGCTGTTAATACATGGTTGGAATAGCTACAGGCCAAAAATTCCTTTGCCGCTTATAATTTTATCTTAATCCCCCCATTCACTACAAAGCCTTCTGTATGTGTCCAGATATCATCAAATGTTGGATTACTATGCGGATCGTTGGCTACCCGTTTGAAATTACTCTGCCGGGTATCGGTAAAGTTTTCAAAATTGATATAAATGGAAAACTTCTCCCAGAGCTTTTCAACCATAAAGCCAAACTCCCAAAAATCAGCTGTTCTAAAGCCATTGTATAAAAACTGGGAACTGGTGTAATACCCTTCCAGCCCTACTTTCAAAAACTCATGCTTTTCATAGATCAGGGCGGAATTGAATTTATGTTTTGGCACTAAAGGCAAAAACTGGTTGCCCGTCAAATACTTCGCATTCGCATCCGTAAACGTATAGCCGAGAAACAATTTAATATTATGCTTGTAAATAAACTTAGCATTGGTTTCAAAACCAACACTCTGTACTGGTTTGCCTGCATTGGCAAAAGAATAGCCGGACAAACCGTTTGCCTGCAGCACCAGTGGCTTGTTGATCCATGTATAAAAAAATAGCTGGTTAAAAGAAAGATCAAAGTCGTCTCCGATCTTGGTTTTGTAGTTCAGATCAGCGGTGCCTCCATAGCTTTTCTCTGACTTTACATTCGTTAGCTGCTGCACACCCTGGTATTGTATCGTTTCTGTTTGTTCTGTAAAAAGCGTTGGCAGTTTATATCCTAAGCCCGCACCAATACGGGAGGACAATTTATCTGTATACTTTACCAGCAGGGATACCCGCGGCAGTACAAAGAATTCGCTGTTGGAGAAGCCTCTATTACTGTATTTGGCCCCATCAAAACGAAGACCGCTTTCCATTTTTACTTTTTCAGAAATATCCCAGGTGTCCTGGATGTAAGCCCCACCCGTAAAGTTCTTATTATCCCTGTTGCCGGCACTGCTACTCTTCTCATCAAACTTGTCATAGATCATATTCACTCCCGTAACCAGCGAATGGTTCTCAAAATTGGTTAACAGGGAAGCATCTGTAAAGCTGTTATAATTGATACCATCAAAGTGGTAAGCAGGTATTTTAATATGCCGGTCAAAAATGGAAAAGCTTTGTTTGATGGTCAGGCTCTTCTTTTCACTTAGTTTCTTTTGTAATTCCAGTGTTGTGATATTACGAATCGTATTGTTTTCCTCAAAATACTGGTGAAAAGAATCTCCCTTCCCTTTTATCACCTGTATATCACCGCCTTTTCTTTTCCCTTTGGTAAAGCTGTTACCAATGATAAAAGTAGTCCGCTCAGTAGGGTAGATAAATAACTTGGGGTGCAGCGTAAACTCAAATGACTCCGGAATCTCAGTAAAATCATCCTTGTCCACATCATACAATTCCTGGTTACTCACTAACCCAAGGAATGTATAGCCGGTTTTCTTATTTCTTTTAGAAGAGAAAAAACCAAGGTTGGCCTGCCCGATATTGGACAAGTTTAATACAAAACTATTCTCGGCTTTTTCTTTGGGTGTTTTGGAAATAAAATTCACCACCCCGGCGATAGCACCACCACCAAATAAAGGAGACACTGGCCCTTTGATAATTTCTACCTGCTTCAGATCCAATGGCGGTATCTCCAGTACACTTAAGCCACTGGCAAAATTGCCAAAACTGGCAAAACCATCTTTCAGCAGTTGCGTATATCGTCCGTCGAGACCCTGTATACGGATACTGGCATTGCCGCTGGTCGCAGAAGTTTGCTGTACCTGAATACCTGTGCTTTCATGCAGCAACATAGATACGTTGGAGGGCCGCATATTGCTTTTCTCATCAATTTCTTCCAGCTCAATGGTCTCTACTCTTGTCGGAACGTTTTTAATATTGCGGCTGGTCCGGGTCGACTGAACAATTACTTCTTCCTCTTCTTCCTCACTGGGCTCTAACCCTATTTCAATCACTGCCCCGTTGGATGGAATGTTGATGGTGGTTTCTGCTGCTGTATATCCTACATAAAAAACCGTGACCTGGTATTTCCCGGCAGGTAAATTTGAAAAAACAGCAAGCCCCATGCTGTCTGTTTGAATTGTTTTTCCTAAGGACTGGATAGCCAAGGTAGCCCCGTGTAGCAGTTCCTTCGTATCCGCATGAATTACTTTTATTTTGAGACCTTGTTGTCCAAATACACCCGTAGCAAAAAACATTACCACAAGCAGTACGCTTATTTTCATGATTTTATTTTATGTTAATGAATAAGAAGCTCCCCGTATGGGATTATGCATTTCATTAACTGATCTTGGGAGGTTGCCAGATCGAATAGTAAGCTTCGGTATTGAAGGCAATATTCGAGATCAGATGCTTTTCTGGCTGGAAAATAATTTTCAGATCCAGTATTTTGGGGATGATGCTATAAAAGATGGAGACTGCGCAACAAGAGCAGGTACAAAAAGGGGTACAGGCTTCCTCATCATGGTTATGGTCCCGTGGAGTATCCGTGGATGCAATGGCGATCGCCGTTTCGTCCTTACACTCGTTACTGTCGCTGCAGGCAAGGCAGGACAGGAAAAGTATAAAACAACTGAGCAGGAAAAACAAAGGACGCATCCGGCAAATATAAAAATAAAAAACTAAAGAAGGGGATTGCAGGCAGTTTGCAACGCAGTAATCACTGCCATCAGAAATAGGTACTCACCCCAAACTGAAAGCCTGCCAATTTAGCCGGTGGATTTCCCAAAATATCTTTTTGCCAGTTGTAGCGGTAGTTGAGACGGAGCACTGTTTGTGCAGTAGGTCGCCAGCTAATGGCCGGAACGATCGAAAAAATATCGTCTGCAATAGGACCATCGGTACTGCTGAATTGTCCCCTGTTCCAGTCAACATACTCCAGCCGCAGGGCTACATTTATAACAGATTGTTCAAATCCTAAAACCGTTTTTTTGAAAACGGGTTGTACGATATCAACAAAACCGCCCTGTTGTTTTTCACCAAACTGCTCCGAATAGGTATCGGGTACGTCCACTTTTACCCAGGCCCATTCCCCATTGATGAATGTTTTTGTATTGGCAATCGTGGTATTGAAATCAACGGCCATTGCATTGACCCGTCTTTTTTTATCGAAGACCAGGCCATCGTCTTCGAATTTATTATATACACCACCCATATAAGAAAAACCGAGCTCCCCTATCTTATTATTCCGTACCGCCAGTTTGCCGGTCAGTAAAGGGCTACCATTAAAACTTTCTTCAAAGCGGTCCGGGTCTTCCTTGGTAGCCGGCAGGAAAGTTTTATTTTCCACATTGGAAATGATCCGGTCATTAAACCCATTGGTTAGATAGACCTCATATCCATAGACCCAGTCTTTTGAATACTGCTTACCAAACAAACCAAAACCCACATTACTAAAAGTAGCCGGAAGCATTTGTGTGGCGGAAATAGGACGATCAACAAATTCCCATTTAGGCCCATCATGATTTTGATTAAATGACCCAATTGGATTCATGACAATACCACCCCGGAGATTCAGCAACGGGTTAAATTCAAAATCAATGGAAGCAAATTCAATATTGATCTCTTTCGTGCCGTCTTCGAATTCTATTTCACTTAAAAATTTTATCCGGTTAGCGATGGAAGAAGATACAAATAGTGTAACTCTCCGCATCTGGAACTGGTGCCCTTCTGATATACCGTTCTGTTGCAAATACTGGTAATTAGCTTCAGCATAACCACCCAACGCCACCGGTAATTTACCTACCTGCAGGAAGGGCCGGTTATAAACAGCATCCATATTCAAGGAAGGCTTCGTAGTATCGGTTGGGATCCGCCGGAGTAGCATGGGATCGATCTGCCCGATAGCAGCAGAACCGGTTACAATAAAAATCAAAAGGATTATTTTTTTCATATTGCTCTCAGGTCAATAAATAATTGGTTGTTGGTAACGATCACCGGAAAATTCCGGAGATTCCTGTCTGCCGGGCCATTCTTTATGGTGCCTTTATTATCAAACTCACTTCCATGTGCTGTACATTGGAGGTAATCGCCCGATGCCTGCAATTCCGCTCCCTGGTGTGTGCAGCGCATCCATAAAGCGGAAAACACCGTATCACTGAAGCGATAGAGACAGATCGGATATAGTAAAGCATTGTTGCGAACTATAATAAAAGAACGATAGCTTGTTTGCCCTCCTTCCCTGATAACAAACTCTGTAGCATCAACGCTCAGTCCGTCCTTTCCCAAATTCCCGCTGATATACCTGGTGGAATTACAGGCAGATAAAACAGCAGTCAATACGGTGGCTGATACACAGGCCGTACAACTATTCTTTATAAATTTTCTCCTGTCCATTGTTTAAAGTGATTCAAGAAATTTGATGAGCTGCGCTTTTTCCGTAGCAGTCAGCTGCTGGAACCTGTTGCTGCTTTGGGCGGCTTCTCCCCCATGGAGATTGATCGCCTTTTCAATACTCCTGGCTCTGCCATCGTGCAATAAGAAATAATTGCCACCTTGTGAATTCTTAGATAGTCCCAGTCCCCAGAGTGCGGGCGTTCTCCATTCGGCCGTTGTAGCAGCACCTTCTGTATAGCCGTCATCTAATCCCGGCCCCATATCATGCAGCAAGAGATCAGTGAAAGGAGAAAATGTTTTATTGGATAAAGCTGCTATAGAAGAAAGACCCGTGGTTAACTGTGGCGTATGACAGTTACCGCATCCTGCATTCAGAAAAATCTGCCTCCCACTCATTATTGCCGGGTTAGTTGGATCCCGTTGAACAGGTTCTTTCAGTGTTTGTAAATAAAAAACCACATCATGCACCCTTTGTGCAGGAACTTCAGGATCGATCGACTGACCACTATATGTATCGACTGGTTCAAAGAGAGAAGTGATCCCCATATCCTGGCTATAGGCAATGGCAGTTTGCTGCAGCAAATCATATACCGCTGCCTTCTTCCCAAAGCGGCCGATATATTTTCCATTTTGTAAAATTGCAGCAAGGCGGATAGGTGTGTATGGGGGAATAGAAATCCAGTTCGGTCTGCCGGAAATACCATCCCCGTTTGCATCATTCTCATCGGCCAGGGCTAATAAAGTAGCATCCGGAACAACATCTAAAAACCCAAGCCCCGTGTTAGCCGGGGGCATAAACTTTGAAAAGCTGGCACCAACCGGTATTTGTTCAGGTTGAAAACCCGGAATGGCCCGATGCTGTAATTGTGGTCCGCCCAAATGAAGGAACTGGTTACCGGATGCATTTGTTTGTCCAAAACGGGTAAGCATCGTAAAAGGGTGACCCTTCCCATCCCCTGCATGACAACTACCGCAGGATGTTGCGACAAATAAGGGTCCGAGACCTGTGGTAGTCGTAAACACTTCATCATTGAAAGCAATATCGCCCCGCAGAAAAATTGCATTTTGTTCCGCTGTCAAACCCGGAACGGGACCGTCCAGTAATTCATCATCAGCCGGGGTACCGGGTAATAATTTATTACAGGCTATAATACCAACCAGGAAAACTGAAAGGACGATTATTTTTTTCATTATTAAACTATGCTAAATATATTTTTAGTCTTGTCTAAAAATATATTTAGTCAAATATAATAAGTTTATAGGTTCAGGCCAATAAAAAAGCGGCGTGGGGTGGCTGCCTGCGGTGGCTGTATAAAAATCAGTTACTTATGTTTCAGCGCACCCAGGAATGTTCTTTCAAAACTGACCTGCCAGCTGTTGGTAGCCATCCGTTCCATATTACTACTGAGCTGGAAGCGGTAGCCGATATTGAGTTTGGCATTACTATTAAAGATGAACTGTACAGCCGGGGCCAGGTCAACAAAATGTTTTTTAGTATCCAGTGTTTGCTGTGCCAGCATTTCCGCATAGAGGTTCACATTGGTTTGTTTATAATCCGTGTATTCTTTTGGAAATAATAAGAGTCCCCCGGACAGGGAATAATTCATCGCCTGGTACATTCGGGTGGGTATATAGATCACTTTATCATTTCGGGATTTATCCAATACCTGTGTATGACTAACTGTTCCGGATAAAGCAAATTTATTCCAGAGTTGGGTAGCTATAATTCCCGCCTCTACCCCGCTTTTATCCCCCATGAGAGTTATTTCATCGTAATGAAAAGGAGACTCAGTGGCCGATGCATCCACAAATGCCGCCATGCGGAAATGTTTATGTATCTCATCCATTGATAAAAACCGGTATTTAGCATAGAAATTAACCGACTCATACCGGAAATCCCTTGTATGCATATTTGCAAATGTTCCTCCAATGTGAAACATGAATTTTTTGTTTACTCCAAACATGACCACGGGCATTACCCGGTGAGAGAAGCGTTTATAAATATTATCACTGGTCACAAAATGATCGGTCAGCTTTACACTGATGGAATGTGCGGGCATATTGGAAGCCGGCTCAGTATATACATAAAGTTCCTGCGCCATCATTCCCTTACCCATCAATAAAAGCGATAGCAGGTAGAGCAATTTTCTCATGGTGAAATCAACTTACTTGTCAATTAAATATTTCAGGGCTTTTTCAAGCGCCTTTCCAGAAAGGTCCATAGCCAGCAGCCTTCCATCCCGGTCAATTAAGAAAGAAGTTGGAAGCGCAGATATCTGCCAGTTGATTGCTGTACTGGCATCCCATTTACCTGCTTCGTTGACCTGCAACCAGCTTATTTTATCTTTACTGATCGCTTCCTTCCATTTTTCGGTGTCATCATCGAAGGATACACCCAGTATTTCAAAGCCTTTGCTTTTATACTTAGGATACAATTTTGTCAACTCCCTGTTAGAACTTCTGCAGGGGCCACACCAGGAAGCCCAGAAATCCAGTAATACTACTTTCCCTTTCAATGAAGAAAGACGAAGTGTATCACCATTGGCCGTAGGCAATGCTATTTCTGCTGCCGGTTGACCCTGGCGGGGTTGTGCCACCGCCATTGAGGAATAAATAATAAATGCCCAAAAAGTGAAACCTAGTTTACGGTTCATCATCGTTTGGAATATTAAAAAGCTTCTTCCTGATCCTGATCAGGAAGAAGCCTGTAGTAGATTAAATAGTAACATGATATATCCTTTCATCTGCTGCGATACCATCTTTCACACAGCAGCTGGCGGCTTTACCGGTTTTCATACAACTCATTTTTGTAGCGGCGCTGAATTTTTTGAACTGCTTTTCCGTAACAAAATTCTTGTCGACCACGGTAATGGTCTGCTCACCGCTGATTACCTGCCCTTCTGCATTCAGGAAATGAAAATTCTCATTCCCAATCCTGATATGCTGGTCCTTTACGATCTTGGTTTCGCTGATATTCCCGGTCAGTTTTAAACTACCGATTGAAAACCCCGCATCTTCTACAGCATCTTTTAAAGCATCAATATCCGGTGCTGCACCGGCTTTAAAAATAATACTAAATGAAGAATTCTTGATATCGGACCGTACTGATTCCACGTAAGAAACTTTCTGCAGGGCCTTATTAATGGCATTGCTGCACATGGCACAGGTCAATCCCGTTGCCTGCAAAGTTGCTTTCGTGAACTGGGCTTGTGATGAAAATACCGAAAGGGATATTATTAATAGTAATGATAGTTTTTTCATCTGTTTACTTTTATTTTATGAGCCAGATGGAGCCTTTGATGAACAACATAAACATCCCTTGTGTATTTAATGTTTATGTTGATCATGCCGGCTTCATAGCACTATAGTAGATGAATACTATGATTTTTTGCAACAGTCTTTACCATCATGGCCGGTCATAGAGCATTTACCATCTTTACAGCAATCCATAGCACCGTCTTTTTTACAACAGTTTTTACCATCATGGCCGGGCATAGAGCATTTACCATCCTTACAGCAATCCATGGCACCGTCTTTTTTACAACAGTTTTTACCATCATGGCCGGGCATAGAGCATTTACCATCCTTACAGCAATCCATGGCACCGTCTTTTTTACAACAGTCTTTACCATCATGACCGGGCATAGAGCATTTACCATCTTTACAGCAATCCATGGCACCGTCTTTTTTACAACAGTCTTTACCATCATGACCGGGCATAGAGCATTTACCATCTTTACAGCAATCCATGGCAACAGCATGATCTTTATGATCTCCCTCCTGGTGGGTGCAACTGGCTTTATCACTGCAGCAGGAAGCCTTTGCATCGGTTGTGCTTCTGTCATACTTGCAACAACCGTTGAGTTTGTTATATGATTCTGTTGTGGCTTTTGCACCGGCATTATCATAACCTACCGCCGCTATTTTTTCCTGGATACTGGCAGTGTTGGTCGAACTGGTTTTATAAGAAACCGTAAGGTTCTTGCTTTCTGCATCCCAACTGGCAGATTTGGCACCGGCCTCTTTAGCAGCTTTTTCAATTTTTGATTTGCACATACCACAGTTACCGGACACTTTAAAGGTTTCTGTTTTGTCCTGTGCAGTTACGGCTGTAGTTAAAACCAGCGATAAAACTGCAAGGGAAAATATTCTTATTGTTTTCATGTTCATTAATTTTTGACCTGTATTACAGGTTGATTATAAAATAACTGATACAATATATTTCCGGAAAACCGGATCAATACATATGGATAAGCCCTGCTCATGGCAGTGCATTAACATTTTACTTTATCTCAAATTCTGAAAACACTATTCTGAAGATAGGTATCCTGTTCCGATAACAGGGGTGGAGAATGATTGTGGAAATAACGTTGCCCGTATTTATTTTCAAATGCCGCAACGATAAAAGCGGAAGGCGAAGTAACAGGTATATCAAATGATGGTGGTTCTACTAAGGCCAGCGTCAATTTATTCTGGTCCTGTTCCAGTTTAACCAGTTTAACTTCATTCCGGCAACAACCGCTGGATTCATGCATGTCCATCCCGCATTTTCCACAGGTATCAGGTGTTGCGTCAAACAGTTGAACAGAAACCAACCGCTTCATGCAGAAATGATAATTAATTACCACACCGCTCGTAACAGCAAAATAGCAAAGGAATGATATGGCAAAAATGGTCTTCTTCATAAATACTTTACAAAGATAACAGCATTCTCCAGTATTAATAACTGATTTTTATCAGTGGCAAGTAGTTGGCAATCAATTAACAAAACTCCAATATATTCCCAGTTTGATCTGGAGGCCGGGGATGGCATAGCCCGGTGCAACCAGGTTATTGTTGGTAAACCCAAAGCCGTTCAGACTACGGGCCGTATTGAGGTTCTCTACCCGGAAGAAAGTTTTAAAGGGACCGATACGAAAGTTAATATACCCGGCTATATCCGGGAGCGGGTTCCTGATCGTGAGACTGTCCTGGTAAAAAAATTGACCCTGCACAGGCGAATAACCATCCGCTTTATAAGCAGTACGATAACGAATCTCTGCCCCTATGGCAATTCTTAAATTTTTAAAACCCAGGTTTCCTTCATAAGCAATCCTGCTGCGGGTATAAATAAGCGGTAAATTAACCGGTGCATCTCCCACCGCCTGTTGAAAATAAACTTCCGCATGCCAGTTCCATCGTTTCCCGATCCTGATCGTTTTTTCCAAGGCAACCTGCAGCACATTGAATAAGGTATTCTCCTGTTCCGGTTGAAAGTAATCCGTGAAATAAGTATAGTTAGTCGCCAGGTAATAATGTCCTGTTAGCCGGAACCGGAAAGAAGGCAGGAAATAGGAAGCAAATAGATGGCTATTATTTTCCTTCTTAAAGTCTTCTGCTATTTTCTTAAAGTAAAAACTACTGCGGCTGTCGAAAATAAAAGAAGGTGTACGGCTCGTATTTTCAAATCCTAATTGAAGAGAGCCAATCTTTTTACCCAATTGCCTTTCCAGGCTGATATGGGCCTGGTAATCCCCCTTATTAAAACCAGTAAAGAATAATTTGCCATGGGCTTCAATATCCCAGAGCAGGTTGCGGGTCTTATTCCTGTATTCCGCATGCCCTACCGTATTGACAAAATTCTTTCTCCCCGAAGCAAATTCACCCGATATACTTTGCAGCAATACCCCCAGTTTAATAAACTGCTGCAGGTTTTTGGCATCCGGGAACTGGTAAATGGAAAAATCATTGGCAATTATTTTCCAACTATCCTTTACGATCAGAGTATCCGTAGGCCTTCGGAGGCTGGTATCATAATAGGTTTTGTAATACACTGAATCACCGGCATAATCCTGGAATGTGTAGGAGGATTGATCCAATTGAAAAGTATGTTCAAACCTAAGACGGGGATAGAAAAGTGGTGTAACAGTAGAGTCCGTAACAATAGAATCCTTCCGGCCTACATCATATTGTTGCCGCAGCAAGGCCGTGAACTCACTGTACTTATTCCCGGTATTGATCTTGGTCGTAAAGAAATTGGAAGAGAAGGGATCATCGCCCCCTAATTTGGTAGGGATATTAAACCGGTCTTTATAAATTGGGTCTTTCAGGTAATTGGCCGCCGTATCCTGTAGTCCGCCATTCTCTGCAGCCTGCAGCTTGTTACCAACCAAAGCAAAATAATTCGTGTACCGTTTATTGACGGATTGGAAACGTGAGGTCAGCAAATAATTATTGTGATTTGTCTTTTGATTTTTAAAAAATCCCGGGGAATTGATCAGCCGGTATTGAAAGGACGCATTCCAGTTTGGTTTCAGGTTTTGTGTATGTGTTAATTCAATGAGCTGCTCTACCCGGCTGCCTAACTGGTAACTGATCTCCGAATAAGGTCTTGTTGTATTAAAGAACCTGATACTTTCCAGTTTGTATTTATAAATATCAAAAGCATGAAGCCCGGGATCGAAGCCTGCCGTGAAATTCGGCGAGAATAACAGCGACCGGGCTGCAGTACCTACGTTGCCGAGATTTATAAAAGTAGCCGGCACCGGGAAGCGGCGGCTAAAATCTCCGATGGATGAGTCGAGGAGATAATTACGGGTAGAATCCAGGTAACGGAAAGTGATGGTGAGAGAATCCGCATTCCGGTCTCTCTTTTGCAAGCTATCCGTACTGCTGCCAGCACCACTCCTCATACTTCCCCCGACATTCCGGGCCCTGTCGCCAAGGCCACGTATAACATCCTGTGAAAACGCAGTACATGTAAAAAACAGGCAGCTTATGATAAAGAGATATTTCGTTTTTTTAAACAGGGGTGATATGTTTTAATTGGTCATGGGCCGGAAATGTAGCCCCGGGATTGAATTGGTTATAATCATTTTCTTTCCGGGTATAAAAAAACCTTTGCAAATTACTCTGGCAAAGGTATAAATCAGTATCAAAACTGTTAATTAAATAGCGGCAACTAATTCTTTAAATATCGTAGCCAGTTTAGGCTCCGCCAGTTTAGCAGCTTCCAGCACTTCCTCATGCGTAATTATATTATCTTCCTCACGGATGCCTACATCGGTTACCACACTCATAGCAAAGACCTGCATACCGGCATGATTCGCCACAATAGTTTCCTGTACCGTACTCATCCCAACCACATCGGCACCCAGCACATGGATCATCTGGTATTCCGCCCTTGTTTCAAATGTTGGACCGGTAACTGCGAGATAAACTCCTTCTTTCACATCAAACTGGTGCAGAGCAGCAATAAGTTTTGCCTTTTTAATAAGCTCTTTTTTATACGGTTCACTCATATCTGGGAAACGAGGGCCAAATTCGCTATTATTTTTCCCGATGAGGGGGTTGGGGGTAAACTGGCTGATATGATCCTTAATGATCATAATATCACCGACTTTGTAAGAAGGATTAACACCCCCTGCTGCATTGGATAATAACAGGGTTTCAACACCCAGCAGCTTCATTACCCGCACCGGGAAAACCACATCTTGTGCAGAATAACCTTCATAAAAATGGAAACGGCCGGCCATAGCCACCACAGTCTTTCCACTCAGTTTTCCAAAGATCAATTTCCCTTTATGTCCTTCCACTGTCGATACGGGAAAATTCGGAATATCTTCGTATGCCACTTCTTTTTCGATGGTAATTTCAGAAACAAAATTACCCAAACCGCTACCTAATACTATACCCACCGAGGGAGTTTCGGCGTATTGTTTTTTTAGGAATTTAACCGTTTCGTTAAATTGTTTCAAGGCTTTTTTTCCCATAACGATAATTAGGTTACAACTTTATCCTGCCGCTTTATTTTGGGTAGCAGACAGTCTGTAAACGTACGCAAAATTTTTGGGGCTTAATAATTATAGCGGTAGAAATCGCAAAAGCCATCATCACATAATAGCTTTTGTAAACGGGGATCTTTCAGCACGGCAATATAATCCATCCATGTACCGTTCACTTTTATTTTCCGGTAAACCAAGCGAATACCCTGGCTGTAATCTACCCACCAGTTGACATGCCCTGTATACAATGGCTGTATAGGCTCGCCATTCAATTTATGCCAGCCATAGATCGCCACCCGGTCTGGCTTTGTGCTGGATAATAACTTCCCGCTGATCACTACATCCTTTTTAATACCCGCTATCAATCCCTTCTTCCCCTTTCGTTGCCCTTCGATGATCAGGTGATGCTGCCACATGGTTGGCGTACTATCCCGAAAAGCATACATCGGCACGGGTTCCAGTTTTATGGCAGCTGCCCGGTAGATATCATCCACTATTTTTTTTGTCGGCAAAAAACAATGAAAGCTGTCAGCAATTTGCTGGGCTGCCATTGGGGTGATATTGATCCTGGCCCAATCATCATCGGTGCCGATACATAAATAATCCGGTGAAACATAGTAAGTGGCATTGATCTTTTTACCCGTTAATGAATCCATTACCGATAGATGGATCGCTTCAAATTTTTTCAAAAACTCCGGGATGTTGCCGGTCATTATCTCTTTCACTGCAAAAGAATCCCTGGCGGCCCATTGCATGGCAGCGGCCTGCTGATAAAATTCCCGTCCCGTGATAGCTGCTGGTGATTTTGCTACTAACCGGAGTTGATACCCCTGGCCACAGCTTGCCAGTAACATCAGCAGGTATATAAAGATTATCGGGATCATGGCTTGAAATTACAAAACAACAGGGTTAAAATGACATCCATAAACTTTACTCCGATACCCATCAGGAACAAACTAATCAATTATCTTCGCTGCAAATTTTTACGCATGAACCTTCATGAATACCAGGCCAAGGAATTATTAAAAAAATATAACGTCCCCGTACAGGAGGGCTTTGCCTGCAACACCGTACAGGAAGCTGAGGATGCATACCGCCAGATAAAAACACAGACCGGCAGCAAGTTTGCCATCGTGAAAGCACAGATACACGCAGGGGGAAGAGGAAAAGGAACCGTGAAAGGAAATGGTATCAATGGTGTAAAAGTGGCCAAATCACTGGAAGATATACAGGAATTTGCCGGCAAAATATTAGGCGGTACCCTGGTAACCATACAAACAGGTCCTACTGGTAAAGTGGTCAATAAAATATTTGTAGCGGCTGATATGTATTATGACGGCCCCAGTGAACGAAAAGAATTTTACCTCTCCATCCTGCTCGACCGGAGCAAGGGTCAGAACGTTATCATGTATAGCACCGAAGGCGGAATGAATATTGAGGACGTGGCGCATGATACGCCCGAGAAAATATATAAAGAATGGGTTCACCCTTCTGGTGGCTTACTGGGTTTCCAGGCCCGGAAGATTGCATTTAACCTGGGCCTTTCTGGCGAAGCTTTTAAGAATTGTGTAAAATTTGTCACCAATCTGTATGCGGCTTATGTAGGATTGGATTGTTCCATGCTGGAAATTAACCCGCTGTTTAAAGCCTCCGATAATAAAATTATTGCGGTAGATTGTAAAATGGGACTGGATGAAAATTCCCTGATGCGGCATGCGGACCTCGCTTCGCTGAGAGATGTAACAGAAGAAGACCCGACTGAAGTAGAAGCCGGCAAACACAACCTGAATTTTGTAAAACTGGATGGCAATGTTGGTTGTATGGTAAACGGTGCGGGTTTAGCGATGGCTACTATGGATATGATCAAACTCAGCGGTGGTGAACCTGCCAATTTTCTGGATGTGGGTGGTACGGCCAATGCACAAACAGTGGAAGCCGGTTTTAAGATCATTTTAAAAGACCCCGCTGTAAAAGCGATCCTGATCAATATATTTGGTGGTATCGTTCGTTGCGACCGGGTGGCACAGGGTGTGATCGATGCGTATAAAAATTTAGGAAACATACAAATTCCCATCATTGTTCGTTTGCAAGGCACCAATGCAGTAGAAGCTAAAAAACTGATCGATGAAAGTGGATTGAAGGTGCAGTCTGCTATTCTGTTAAGTGAGGCGGCGGATCTGGTGAAGAAAGCGGTAGCTTAAACGCTGAGCCTGACGAAAACCCTGAGCCTGACGAAGGGTTGTCCTTCTAAAAGACTATGTTTTTAAATAATTGAATCCCGGTCATCAGGCCGGGATTTTAATTTTTGTGCAATGGTGCGTATCTCACGCAACATTGCTATCCCTTGGTGTTTGACAAAATGAATGCTATGTAATTTTTATCATGAATGATATAAAAACTGGTCACTTGCCCGGTTTTTTATTTGCTTCCTAAGTCAAAATAAATATTTATGCAATCCTTTAACATTTCGCATCCTGTTTTCAAACCAATTATTATGAGACAGATTTACACCATCTCCGGGCTTTTGCTATGCTTTCAACTATCCGCCCAAACAAAAAAAAACATTGATAGCAAAATCGACAAAGTGACCGTATTTCTTGAAGGTGCTCAGGTGCAGCGAACAGCCAGGACCGCTTTCTCCCCGGGCAAATACGAACTGGTGTTCACCAATATTTCTCCTTCCATTGACAAACAAAGTATACAGGTAAAAGCTGATGATAACGTAACGGTATTATCAGTCATTCACCAGCAGAACTTTTTGAAAGAACAACAGAAACAGGAAGAGATAAAAGAGCTCGAAGCACAAAAAGAAGTTCAATTAGAAAAAATTGCATTACAACGAAATATCCTGAACGTTTATAAACAGGAAGAGACTATGCTAGTCAAAAACCAACAGATTGGTGGTGCCAACAACGGTTTAAAAGCGGCAGACCTGAAAGAAGCTGCAGATTTTCAGCGAAACCGCCTCACCGAAGTTTACCAGAAACAAATGGAAACCGACCGGACCATCAAGAAAACGGATATTGAGCTGGTAAAAATGAATAAGCAGCTCGCAGAATTAAATCAAAAAGCAGAAACATCGACCAGCGAAATCCATGTCACCATCAATGCCAAAGAAACAGGCAATAACAATTTTACGATCAGCTATCTCGTAAAACAATCCGGTTGGTTTCCGACCTATGACATAAGGGTAAAAGATATCAGCAGCCCCATCAACCTGCTATACAAAGCCAATGTGTTTCAAAGCAGTGGTGAAGACTGGAAAGATGTAAAACTATTTCTGTCTACCGGAAACCCGAATGAAAATGGAACGAAACCGTTGGTAAGCCCCTGGTATCTGAAATATGCATATGCGTACCGGCCGGTAACCAATACGATACAATCCTCTTACGGTGGGGGGACTCTAAATGGGAGGGTAACTGATGAAAGAGGTAACCCGGTTGTGGGGGCCAGCATAATTGTAAAAGGTACAAGAACCGGCACCACTACCGACAATAACGGGTTCTATACGATCAATGCTCCTGCAGGCAATACGCTAACAGTCAGTAGCGCAGGAATGGAGACAGCAGAGCTGGCTGCCGGGAGCGGATTTGCCAATGTGAATTTAAAAAAACTGGTGATAGCCGGGGCAGAAGTTGTGGTAACTGCGATGGGACAACGCCGGGATGGCTATATTAGCGATGGCTACACAGATGATGACAGGCAAACGAGAACTAGAAAAGAATTGGGCTACGCTACTGCCAAAGTAAAAGGGATTGATATTGAAAGAAACCAAAATATCATTACTACCATTACTTATCAACCTACGACCACTGTGTATGAGATCAAGGACCCGTATACTATTTTAAACGATGGCAAAACCTATACGGCAGATATCGATGGCTATGAAATAAAAGCACAATACGAATACTATGCCGCTCCAAAATTGGAAGCCGATGCCTTTCTCACTGCCAAAATTGTAGACTGGCAGGAACTGAATCTACTACCAGGAGAAGCCAACCTTTTCTTTGAAGGAACATTTCTTGGCAAATCCCTGTTAGATGTGGCCAATGCAGGCGATACATTGAACCTGTCGCTGGGTAAAGACAAGGGAGTGGTGGTAAAAAGAACTCTGCTGAAAGATTATAGTTCCAAAAAATTCATGGGTAACAATAAAACCGATGCGAGGCAATACGAAATAGTGGTCAGGAATAATAAACAACAGCCGGTCCATGTGATCCTCGAAGACCAGTTCCCTATTTCTACCCAAAAAGAAATAGAAGTACAGGACCGGAAATACGAGGGAGCTAAACTGGATGACGACACGCAGCGGCTGACCTGGCAATTTGTAGTAGAGTCGAAAAAAAAAAAACAAAGAGGGTTACAAAATGAAGTGAAATACCCAAAGGAAAAAGTACTGCAATTAGATTAAAGACACTTTAAAATGGATGATTGCCCTGCCCCAACCAAACTGGGGCAGGTTTTTTTATATTTGCAATATGAATACTGTCTTCATTCGCCCGGTGCAACCGGCAGACAATCCCATTCTTTCAGCCATCATTAAAAATACCTTAGCCGAATTTGGCGCCAATCACCCCGGCACTGTTTATTACGATCCTACGACGGATGCGCTGTTTGAATTATTCCAAACAAAAGGAGCAGCGTATTTTGTAGCTGAACTGAAAGGTGAAATAGTCGGCGGCGGCGGCATATATCCTACTGATGGACTACCGGAAGACACCTGCGAATTGGTCAAAATGTATTTGCTACCCGCAGCAAGAGGTACAGGTCTTGGCAAAACATTGATCGAAAAAAGTTTGGCCTTTGCAAAAGAAAGCGGTTACAAACAAGTGTACCTGGAAACGATGCCCGAACTGAAACAGGCCCTGAACGTCTATGCAAAATTTGGCTTCGACTATTTAAAAGGACCAATGGGTAATAGCGGGCATACGGGTTGCAGTTTGTGGATGATTCGAAGTTTATAGTTCCTGGTTCAAAGTTTAAAGTTGCCTTACAGCAATAATTCATTACAGCTTTGCCCTGGTGCGTGAGACACGCAACAGGAAATCCCGGCCTTGGTGCGTGAGACACGCACCAAGGTGAACTCTGAACTCTGAACTCTGAACTATTTAAACTTCAACAACTTCGTAAACAGGACTAAACAAATAAAACTTTCCCGTCTTTATTTCTTTGCATTTGAAACGTTTTCTTAACTGCTCCCCTTTTTGAAAAACACGACCATCTTTTATCCTGAATAATGCGTTGGCTGGCAATTCCTCCACCAGGCGATGATGGGATTCTTTGTTATCGTAATTTCTTAGCACCCGCAGCAAACCATCTTCAGCACAACTGCTGGCTGCCGGATTTTTTAAGGATATCATTAATTCCTTTTCAATATCCGCAGGAAATATTTTGTTCAATAAAAACTGGTTCAGCAACTGTCCATAGATTATTTTCCATTCTTTACCATGAGCCATTACCCGGTTACCATGCTGTTCAAACGTGAGCAGGTGCGCCAGTTCATGTAACAATGTAATGAGAAAAGCAAATGAATTCAGGTTACCATTGATACTGATCCGGTGATTGGCGAGTTGGGTACGATGACGATAGTCACCCAGAATACTTTTTCGTTCTTTGGCAATTGTCAGGTGTACTTTATACTGTTGCAGATAAGCGGTTACAGCCGTACTGGTATCCGGTGGCAGGTATTGCTGCAAATGATCAAGGGGAACTTCTTTCTTCGGCATTCTTTTTTACTTCGCCGGATCTCACCGGGCTATTAGTTCTTTGCAGCAGCTGCTTTTTTTTGCTTTAGTAATTGTTGCAACACGGCCACTTCCACAAAAGTGTAAATCAGGTATAATCCCATACAGATGATCAATGCCGGTTTGCTGACATTCTTTTTCACTGCCATGATATAAACAAAAGCAGCAATAGCGATCAGGAAAAACTTGATCATGAAACTACCGTATAATGAGCGAACAGACGAATTGGGATTGGGATTCATGATCGATTGCTGGGAGACATAAAAAGACAAAGACGTTGCAATAAAGAGGATCGCATTTCCGGTCAGCAGTACCCAAGTATCAATCCTGTTTTGCGCCAGCACATCCCTTTTATCCAATAAGAGGATCACCAGGGTGGTCACACAAAAAAGATTAATAAGCGGGCTCCATTTTTTAAATCGGTTCATCATCCTTCGGAGTTTTGGTTGTTTCCCGCATCAGCTTATAAAAGATACCGATTAGGGTCAGCAAAGGTAAGGCACAAGCGAACAATGGTAATGTGTTGAGCCATTTATCTGCCTTCAATCCAATAAATACAGCCAACCCCAGGGCCACTATCAATTGTGTACCAAGGCTGGCATAACGCAGAAAAAATTGCTTATTGCTATTTGGCGGCGGCTTGCTGCTCATTATTATTCATCTCCACAATGTTGGCTCCCATATGGCATTGCCCGTTAAAAGTGGCCGTGGGTTCTATCTGTAATTTCCCGGCATATAAATTACCGGTCACCACGCACTCACCCCGTAACTGCAGCAATTCCTTGGAGCGGATATTGCCGGAAACTTTCCCTACAATATCAGCCTGGTTGCCGGAGATATCACCTTCTACTACCCCGCTGCTCCCAATGATGATCTTAGCCGCACTGTTGATGTTTCCAATAACGGTACCATCGATCCTGAGGTCATTGTTACTTTTAATATCCCCTTTCAGAGTGGTGCCGGCGCCGATCAATGTAGCCCCACCACCGTTTGTTTTGTCTTGTTGCATGTCGGTTTTATTTTTGGTATTAAACATAGGTATTAAAATTAGTCTTCTGATGGTTCTGCTTTAGGCACATTAATCCGGGTGGTATCCAGCACAACTGTATTGATTCCTTTCAACGGTCCTTTTTTAAGCCCTTCTATAAACTGTTCTGATAATTTCATCTCGCGGTCCGCATCATCAACTTTATACTTCAGTTGCCTTAATTCCGTAGCCGATTTATAATCAGTATTGGCTCCGGGAATATAATATTTCAAAGGTGTGAAAACGATGAGGGCGACGGTTAATCCCACCAATAGTACAAAAATTGTGCTCAACATGATATAAACACTCAACCTGGACAACTTAAAGGTCACCACTTCCTCGTAGGTATCGTCGTTCATCACCACCAGCCTGTAACGGTTTCTAAGCCTTTTCAGGGTGGAGCCGGCATCTAATTTTACCATAACCCAATTTTAAGTAACTAAAGGTAAGCAATGGGGTTTGGTTTTGCCAGTTTCCATTCATCAAATTACATTAAAAAAATGACCTATTTTTGCTTGATTATTAATTATTTATAGGGCCAGGTTGGAGGAACTTCCCTTTAAAATTTGACCGGGCCAATTAATACGAAAAATGGTAAAATTTTAAGACCCATTTTATACTAAATTGTTTGAAATTCAGTTAATAAGACTTTAGATTGCGACGGAAAATGCGACTCAACCGATATACTATTACTGCTGTTATCTTCCTTATCCTTTGCCAGGTCCCTATCCCTGCCTTTAGTCAGTTGGGGATCAATTTTGACCATAAAAAACCACCGGAATATGAAGAGCGGGTCTTACGGTCAGAAAAATCTGGCGATAAGAAATTTACCCTCCCCCGCCGGTTTATCCAGAATACGGTCACCCATTACAATTATTATTTCAATGCCAATAATAAACTGAACGAAGTATTGGATAGAGCCAAAATAGCTTTCCGGGATGATTATTCACAGTTATTACCGTTTTACAATTATACCCTAGATGTAACTGCAGCTGACTCGATCCAGTTGGATTCGATCACCTATAAATCCTCTACCGGTATTGCCCTTCATGATCTCCGGAATGATTGGGCCGATAACCTTTACCTGCTCTGGGGCGCTTCTTATTACCTGCAAAAGAAATTTGATTCGGCTTATCTCATGTTCCAGTTTATCAACTATGCATTTGCGCAGAAAGAAAAAGATGGCTATTATCTCGCCATCGGTAGTGCAAGGGATGGCAACTCTGCTTATAGCATTTCTACCAAAGAAAAGAAAAGCCTGCCCCGCCGGATCTTTTCAGATCCACCCAGTCGCAATGATGCGTTTATCTGGCAGATAAGAAACTTCCTGGCACAGGACCAATTGGCCGAAGCTGCCAGCCTGATCGTAACACTGAGAAATGATCCTTTATTTCCCAAGCGCCTGGACAATGACCTGCACGAAGTACAATCACTTTGGTTTTACAAACAAAATATGTGGGACAGTGCTGCATCACATCTTGTAAGTGCATTGGGCAATGCCAATAATCTTCAGGAAAAAGCCCGGTGGGAATACCTTGCGGCACAACTCTATGAAATGAAAGGCCAGTACAAGGAGTCAGAAAAATATTACGCAAAGGTCAGCAGCCATACCACGGACCCGATACTGGATATTTATGCCCGGTTATATGCCATCCGTGTAAACAAAGACGGAGGTGATAAGACCATTGAAAAGAATGTGGCCGAATTATTAAAGATGGCCAAACGGGATAAATATGAAGAATACCAGGATATTATTTACTACATGGCTGCCCAAATGCAACTGGAAGGTAATAATATTGATGAGGCGATTAAATTGCTCCAAAAAAGTACACAGTTCGCCAGTAACGACCCTTCCTTGCGGAATAAAGTTTTTCTTCAACTGGCGGAATTATCGTTTGCAAAAAAAGCCTACCGGCAGTCGTACAATTTCTATGACAGCTTACGGCTGGACGACCCCAGTTTAAAAGATGTGGAGTCCATTAAAGCAAGAAAAACAACACTGGGAAATCTTGCTATCAATTTTGAAATAGCGGAACGACAGGATAGCCTGCAACGTATCGCCGCCATGTCAGAAGATGAGCGCAAAGATTTTGTAAAGAAACTTGTCCGGGATATTCGGAAAAAACAGGGATTGAAAGAACAAACCCTGACCTCCGCCGGGCCTGCTTTTGTTACTCCTAACCTTTTCCCGTCCGTACAACCAAAAGGTGAATGGTATTTTTATAACAGCAGCTCCAAAACAAGAGGGCTGAATGAATTTAAAGCCAAATGGGGCAATCGCCCGAATATTGACAACTGGCGACGTAGCTCCACGATCAACGGAGCTATACTGAACAACCAACAGGGGAATACCGGTAATCAGCAGGGTGATAATAAAGGAGCCGATGGAGCATTGACCTATGAGGACCTCTATGCCAACCTGCCGCTTACAACAGAGCAATTGCAAAAATCGAATGATTCTTTACAAACCGCCCTATTTGCGTTAGGCAAAATATATGTCCAGGAAATAGAAGATTGTAAGGCTGGTACAGAATCGTTGGAATCATTGCGCAGCCGTTTTCCGGAATTTAATAAAATGGATGAAGTGCTCTTCAATCTTTACTATTGCTATAATAAAAATGGTGAAGTAGCCAAAGCTGCCACCATTAAAAAACTGATGGGCGATAAATTTGGCAGCAGCAATTTTACCACCATCGTAACCACCGGTAAAAACCCGCAGGCAACCGGCAATACCGAAGCCACCAAAGCATATGAAAAAATCTATGATCTGTTTATAGAAGGAAAATTTGAACAAGCCATTGCAGATAAAAAAATTGCGGATGGACTTTACGGAAAAAATTTCTGGACACCACAGTTACTCTATATCGAAGCAGTCTATCATATCAAACAAAGAAATGACAGCATCGCCGTACAGGTATTGAATTCGATTGTAAAACAATTTCCGAATACTCCGCTGGCAGGCAGGGCTACGAACCTGCTTGATGTGCTGGGCAGAAGAGCGCAGATCGAAGAAGAACTGAGAAACCTTAACATTACCCGTATGCAGGGTGATACTACAACCCGCAAAACACCGGTAATAGTAACCGTGACAGGACCAAAAACGGATTCTGTAAAAGTGCAGCCACCCGTGGTAACCAAGCCGCCGAAACCTGTAACCGATACGGTAGCGGTGAAGCCTCCGGTCACTGTAGCTACGTCGTATAAATTTAATGCGAATGAACCTTACTATGTTGTGCTGGTGTTAAATAAAGTAGATCCCGTTTTTGTTAACGAAGCAAAGAACGCTTTTGCCCGATTCAACAGGGACACCTATTATAACAAGACCATGGCGGCTGATCTCTTTGATTTGGATGCAGAGAACCGGATCCTCCTGCTGTCACCTTTTAAAGATGCTGCGGAAGCGACAGCTTATGTCGAAGCCGTGCGACCACGGACCCCTTCCGAAATCCTTCCATGGCTCCGTGGCGGAAAATACAGTTTCATCATTTTATCTAACCCAAATTTTGACGTACTGAAAACGAATAAAGATATAGAAGCCTATAAAGCATTTTTGAACCAGCATTTTCCAGGTAAATTTTAAAATCGACGTTTGTCTTCCTGCCTGGAAGCGGAGAACAGCACTTTTGCAAAAAATTAATGCCCCTAAGGCCTGACCCGCAAAGGTTTTGCTTAATTTCGGTTTCCGGTTTTGCCACCTGCAATTCCATGGCGCTATCACAACTTTATATCTGATAATATGAAAAAAGCAGTCCGTATTTTTTGGCGCATTTTTGCCGTTGGGTTTGCCTCCTTTGTATTGCTGGTATTGCTCGCTAATTTTGGCGTATTTGGCAAAATGCCTTCGCTTGAAGAACTCGAGAATCCTTCTATACTTCAGGCTTCAGAAGTATATGCCGAAGATGGCACCCTGATGGGGAAATATTATACGGAAAGAGGTAACCGCAGTAATGTAAAGTACCGGGATATTTCCACGCATGTGATCGATGCATTGATCGCTACGGAAGACGAACGTTTCTATAATCATAGCGGAATTGATTTCAAGTCGACCATGCGGGCTCTGCTGACCGCAGGAACCTCCGGTGGTGGTAGTACTGTCACACAGCAATTAGCCAAGGCCTTACTGGACCAGGGAAGTAAGAACAGGGCCTGGCGGGTAATTGAGAAAATGAAAGAATGGATCATTGCAGTTAAGCTTGAAAAGAATTTTACGAAGGAGGAGATCATTACCCTGTACCTGAATGCTGTTCCGTTTGGTAACAATATCTATGGTATACGAAATGCGGCCCGGAGTTTTTTTCAAAAGGAACCCGATGTGCTGAATGTGGAAGAAGCAGCGCTATTAGTAGGTATGCTGAAAGGGAATAGTATCTATAACCCGGTGCGCAATCCTAAAGCGGCATTGGAACGTCGTAATATCGTGCTGAACCAGATGGAGATCAATAAAAAAATCACCCCGGCGATTGCGGCCAAATTAAAGGCAACACCCATTAAACTAAATTACAAGAAACTGGATGAGAACACCGGCTATGCGCCTTATTTCCGGGAAATACTGAAAAGCGAAGTCAAGGAAGCGCTGAAGGACATAAAAAAATCCAATGGTAAGTCCTATGATATTTATAATGATGGATTAAAGGTTTATACGACCATCAATGTACAAATGCAGCAGTATGCTGAAGAAGGAATGGCATTGCAAATGACAATGCTCCAGAAAGACATCAGTGCGAGGTCCGATTTTAAGAACGGCGCCATCTGGAAAAATCATGAAAAAATTATTGAGAAGGCCGTAAAGGAATCTGACCGGTGGAAAAACATGGAAGAAGATGGCCTTAGTGATAAAGAGATCAGGGCGACTTTTGATATCAAAGTGCCGATGAAAGTATTTGCGTGGAATATCAAAAGGGAAAAAGATACGATGATGACGCCTATTGATTCCATCAAATATCACCTGCAAATGGAGCAGGCCAGTTTTATGGCCATGGATCCGGTAACTGGGGAGATCAGGGCCTGGGTGGGCGGTATCAATTACAAGACGTATAAAAACGATCACATCAACCTGAAAACAAAAAGACAGGTTGGATCTACCATTAAGCCTTTCCTCTACACACAAGCGATGGAAGAAAGAGGTTTTACACCCGAAACAGAATGTGAGAATGTGGCACAGCAATTTCCGGGTGGTGGATGGGTGCCGGCCGGTAGAAAATGTGGAGGTGGTAGTATAAGTATGGCCAACGCATTGGCTTATTCTAAAAACTGTGCTACTGCTTATATTATGAAACAGGTAGGACCCAAACAATTTGCGGATTTTCTCAGTCGGATCAGCATACCAACACCGGTGCAGCCCTTTCCTTCGATATGTCTTGGAACCTGCGATCTGTCGATGTATGAAATGCTCTGGGGTTACACGATTTTTGCAGGGCGTGGTTTTTCAACCAAGCCATATAGCATCAGCCGGATCGAAGACCGCAACGGGAATGTGATCAAACGTTTTGATTACAGTGTCAACCGTAAAGAAGCGGTCAGTGAAGTAACGGCCTACACTATGGCCAGGATGATGCAGGGCACCGTCGATAAAGGAACTGCAAAGGGCCTGAGAACCCGGGTTGGTGCGGCAGAAATGGGAGGAAAAACAGGTACCACCGATGACAATGCGGATGCGTGGTTCTTAGGTTATACACCGCAACTGCTAGCTGGTTCCTGGGTAGGTTTTGAATATACGTTCATGCGCAATTTTGGTGACGGTAACCGGATCGCCCGTCCTATCGTCGAATATTTTTTCAAAAAAGTGCTTGCTGATAAAAAACTAGGCATTGAGAAAGATGCCAAATTCGTAAAGCCGGCAGAACTGGAAAACGATATCAATAGTGCTGACATTATAGTGAGTGATTACGATCCTAATCCCAGCGCAGAAGGCGACGACCAGGGAGTAGGTAACCCGGAAGATTATAATAATAATTATAATGATAGTATAGGACCAGAGTCCAAACCCCTGGATGAAGAAAAGAATAAGCCTCCGGTAAAAAAAGATACTATTCCAAAAGCGGTGATGAAGAAAGAAGAACCCGTTATCACACCGATCGGCTCCATGGTAGAAGAAACGAAAAAGCAAAAAAAAGAGCGAAAAAAACTGGAGAAACAGCAAAACAATTAACTAAAGGAGGTAATTACCCACAACAATAGCAGTGCTTAGTATCCATAACGCCTCCATGGCCGATATCCCCTTGATCAGGGAACTAACATTCAAGGTATGGCCGCAAACCTATGCAGGAATTATTTCCGCAGAACAGATCGGTTATATGCTGGAGATGATGTACAGCGAATCATCTTTGCAAAAACAAATCGCAGATGGCTGCCAGTTTATTATTGTATATAATGAAACAGACCCTGTTGGCTTTGCTTCTTACCAGGCCCTGACAGCTACTGTTTATAAACTGCATAAGATCTATGTGCTCGGATCTTACCAGGGAAAAGGAACGGGCCGTTTTATCATTGATCATATCTTTGCTAACATCAGCCTAAAAGGAGTTCTGGCACTACAGTTACAGGTAAACAGGGATAATAAAGCGAAATCCTTTTATGAGAAACTGGGTTTCATGGTGATTGAAGAAGCAAATTTTGATATCGGCAACGGCTATTTTATGAGGGATTTTATAATGGAGAAAAAGATTTGACCCCAACAAAAAACTGTAGCGCCTGTAAAGCGGTGCTCTCGCAGCAAAAGCCATTGAAAGAAATTCGCACAGAGGATAAGGAGAGAAAGAGTTAACCGAAACTACGTTTCGATCTTGCTTCTTGTGATCAGCATTACTACTTCAATCTCCTTTCCCTGGTAAGTTCCGGGCGAGGTAGCTATAATTTTCAACCGGAGAAGTACTTGTGTAGAAAATGTCTCCTTGTAATTTACCCGGATAACATCTTTTCCCATCATTTATCACTCTTCAGCACATTCTTGCAATCCAGGTATTTTATAGGGTCTACCGGCGTTTCAAATTCATACATCATTAATTCGATGTGATCGCCCGGGGCCACATAACCCAGGGCTTGTCCCGGTTTTACCACATCATTTCTTTTGACCAGTACTTTGCTCATCCCGGTGTACCAGAAATAATAATCCTTACCCTGTAATTTGACAAAAAGAACTACGCCGCCTTTTGATTCTTCGGTTACTTCGGTATTGGTAACCCGGCCGTTACCGACCGATTTCACAATGCTGTCCGGTACACTTTGCAGTACGATACAGAGGTCCGGCTCATCATAATGAATAACATTTTTGGGCGGAGGTACAATGGTGGCATCATTGAGCGGGCATTGCAAACGGATCTCGTTTTGTGCATGCAGGAACGTAGGTTGCAGTAAAGCAACGAGGAGGCAGAGCTTAATCAATCGTTTCATATGCTTTTATTTATGGTGTCCCACCCTTAACATACCCCATTTATACGGGCAGGTTTTAATGTTTCCGGTTCCTTTTCCTGCTATTAATTTATCAGGGTTTTTGGATACTTAATTTCTTTGCCATCTCAGCACTCGTTCCTTCAGCAGAAATACCATAGCCAGTTACGAGAACTCCTTTCATACCATTCACGGATTCGATGCCATAAACTACCGCTTCATCAGAAGGATCACTGTTTCCTTCAAAGCGATGTACTTCCACGATCTCAAAGTCGCTGACATCAAACTTCCCGGCATGACAGACGAGACAATTCTCCTCAAGGTTGAAATCAATTGTAAATTCTCTTTTTTTCAACCCATTAACGGCTTCAGTTACGGTATCATACGCTATCATAGACTTTCCTTTTAACTTGTCCAAAGTTATCCTTATTTGTTTAAACCCAAGCTTTAGCAGGTTGGTTAATCGGCTGCATACGGTGATTATTACCGCTGACCGGTGAAGGAATAAGATGTGCAAAATAACTACTCTCTTAACTGGCTTCCGGGGACATTTATACCTGAATAAACAGTACTTTTGCACCGCCTTCGCCGAAGGCTATGGCGGGTATGCCGCTCAACTAACAAAAAGCAATTAAAAATGTCAACTGTAACAAAATCCATTGATTTCAGCCTGCCCTACAAAGTGGCAGATATATCCCTCGCAGAATGGGGACGTAAAGAAATAAGATTAGCCGAAGCGGAGATGCCCGGTCTTATGTCAATCCGTAAAGAATATGGTCCCTCACAACCACTAAAAGGTGCAAGAGTTGCCGGTTGTTTACACATGACCATCCAAACCGCTGTGCTGATCGAAACATTAACAGCTCTGGGAGCAGAAGTAAAATGGAGTTCCTGCAATATCTTCTCTACACAAGATCAGGCTGCAGCGGCAATTGCGGCAGCCGGTATTGGTGTATTTGCCTGGAAAGGACAATCACAGGAAGAAGCAGATTGGTGTATCGAACAAACCTTATTCTTTGGTGGTAAAGACAAGCCCCTGAATATGATCCTGGATGATGGTGGTGACCTGACTAATATGGTACTTGATACCTACCCTGAATTGATACAACATGTAAAAGGAGTCTCTGAAGAAACAACAACTGGTGTACACCGTTTATATGAAAGAGTGGCAAAGGGTACCTTACCCATGCCAGCTATCAATGTGAATGATTCTGTTACCAAATCTAAATTCGATAATAAATACGGTTGTAAGGAATCACTGGTGGATTCGATCCGTCGTGCAACTGATGTAATGCTGTCTGGTAAAGTAGCCGTGGTAGGTGGTTATGGTGATGTGGGTAAGGGTTCTGCTGCTTCATTAGCGGGTGCCGGTTGCCGGGTTATCGTAACTGAAATTGATCCGATCTGTGCTTTGCAGGCTGCCATGGATGGTTTTGAAGTAAAGAAAATGATCGACGCGGTAAAAGAAGCTGACATCGTCGTTACCGCTTCCGGTTGCCGTGACCTGATCCGTGGAGAACATTTCAAAGTAATGAAAGACAAAGTGATCGTTTGTAATATCGGCCACTTTGATATTGAAATTGATATTGCCTGGCTGAATACCAACTATGGTGATACCAAAGACACGATCAAACCACAGGTGGATATCTATAATGTAGATGGTCATGATGTAATCATCCTGGCAGAAGGCCGTTTGGTGAACCTCGGTTGCGCTACCGGTCACCCTTCCTTTGTAATGAGTAACTCCTTCTCCAACCAGACCCTGGCTCAAATAGAATTGTGGCAGAACCACAAGAACTATGAGAACAAGGTATATGTTCTTCCCAAGCATTTGGATGAGAAAGTAGCCCGTCTCCACCTTTCCAAAATTGGTGTGGTGCTGGACGAACTGACTGATGCACAGGCCGAATACCTGGGTATTGGTAAAGAAGGACCGTTTAAATCTGATTTGTACAGGTATTAATAATCCAAGCTGTTAATAGTAAACCCGTCCCGATTAGATCGGGACGGGTTTTTTAAGTTAATAAAGTCTGATTCACATTTATTACAAATCTACCACCACTTCTTCCACTTCAGAAAATTTTGCCAACGCCTTCAGTAAATTTTTTATTATATCCAAACTTGCTGAACCAACATCTATTCTGAAATCAATCTTATTTTCTTCTACGCTGGCGGACGAGTTATGTACGTAGCCATCCTTTCCATCTTTTTTACCGGATTTGTTATTGTATTTTTCTATCTCCTCAGCCAGTTGCAGGATAATGGTGGATGCATTGGCTACATTTGAAAGGGTAATGGTAAGCCCCATGTGAACTCCAAAGCCAAGCACTTTCACCGGGTAGGGCAGATTTTTTACCTGGAAAGGATAGCTTTTCTTTTCTGTTGCTGCTTCTTTCCAATATTCAACGGCTTTAATACCTTCTACCCAACATTCTAAATCTGATTCGTCAAAGTCTTCATCAGTAGTTTGAATTATTTTTCCCGATTTTGATTTCCAGCAAAAGCTCAAATTATCCGTATACTGAGGCATTATCCACAAAACAATATTTAATCTTGATACCTGCCCCGGTTGGTACATGGGTACTTCATTATGCTGTTTAAAACCGCCAATTGTCACTTTAGAACTTGCCTTTAACCCAGTAGCATTATAAAAAATCTCCTTTAAATTGGTATTAAAATAATTGCAAAAATGTGGGCTGAAAAACACCCCATATTTATTCCCTATTTTCCTCATCTCTTCAGAGCAATAAAAAAAATGTTTTTCCATTTATTAATAAATTTTAAAGTGCAAGAGCATATTTAATAATACGCTTCGCCAACATAAAACTTGCCCAGTCATCTGCAATACCAAGCCCACCTGTAAGTATATCTTCTAATAAGGTGGCAACTATTATTGCTACCCCAGCGCCTATTGCTACGGCCTTTATATAAGTCAGTAATTCCGGGTGCTGCTGTAAATATTCAGCAATAATCTTATCAGCATTTTGAAGGTTTCGCTTTAATCTTTCTATAAGCTCCCTGAACTTGTCTTTAATTGATTGCGGTACTATCACTGGTGCAGGTACCGGGTTAGCCATTGTAACATAAGAATAAGCGATAACACCGGGCGCTGCAATTTCTGCTTTTATATAATAATTCACTACTGTCCAATCTTAACTAAAACAAATTCAGCTGGTTAGGGTTTATATTATTAGTCTTTTGTAATTCAATCTCTTGAAATGCCTGATTTATGGG
>Ga0163149_10000136_pt1 | contig 91343 bp, 80 predicted proteins | sample OliLakLV19MP5G1_FD_148604 | JGI IMG/M metagenome (GOLD analysis project Ga0163149, IMG submission 148604) | Freshwater microbial mat bacterial communities from Lake Vanda, McMurdo Dry Valleys, Antarctica - Oligotrophic Lake LV.19.MP5.G1 | ecosystem: Environmental > Aquatic > Freshwater > Lake >...
TTGTATATTATTTTGCTAAAACCTTCTTTGCGGAGCGGCATATTGAAATTAAAGAGATTAAGGGGATTTTTATTAACAAGCTTTAAATATAAGTTCCATAAGGACTAAAGATTTTATTTGAAAAATTAGTTCATATTTTTTCATCGCAGAGAACAGGAGAAGCAGAGGTTTCGCGGAGTTAGAAATTGTATATTATTTTGCTAAAACCTTCTTTGCGGAGCGGCATATTGAAATTAAAGAGATTAAGGGGATTTTTATTAACAAGCTTTGAATATAAGTTCCATGAGGACTAAAGATTTTATTTGAAAAATTAGTTCATATTTTTTCACCGCAGAGAACAGGAGAAGCAGAGGTTTCGCGGAGTTAGAAATTGTATACGATTCTGCTAAATCCATCTTTGAGTAACGGCACATTGAAATTAATGAGATAACCGAGATTCTTATCAGCAAGCTTTAAATAAGTTATCAACTGTGCTTTAAATATGGGCTCAATAGCAACTACGGATTTTATTTCAAGAATTATTTCTTCTTCAACCAACATATCCAATACATACACTTTGCCCAACGGCTCACCTTTATATTCCATTTCAACCGGAACTTGTACCCTAACTTTTATATTTCTAATCTGTAACTCTCTTACTAATGCAATTACGTAAGCAGATTCAAGTAAGCCAGGCCCTAATTCCCGATGAACGGTAATGCTGGCATCCAGAATAATAGCCCCGAATTCATTTAATTTTTCCCTTGTCATAATTTCTCTGCGTTACCTCCCCGTTCTCCTGTTCTCTGCGGTTAATTTTTCTTCAATTTCAAAATACTCCAATCCGTCTCTTCTGCCACGATTGTATTACTCAGTTTCCCTAATCCATCAATTTCCATTTCCACTACATCGCCGGGTTGTAACCACTGTTCAGGATAGTTGGGGTCATTCAATTTCCCGGTTCCATTCAATTCCAAAAAGCAGCCCGTACCCACCGTTCCACTGCCAATCACATCACCCGGGTACAGGTCTACACCATAGGATGCTCTTTCAACCAATTCGGCAAAGGTCCAGTCCATATCACCCATGTTTCCATCGCTTACAGTTTTATCATTGACCCTGCATTGCATCTGCAGATTCCAGGCGGTACCTGTATGGTTTTCTTTACAGGGAATTTCCAAAGACTGTAATTCATCCAGTGTTACCAACCAGGGACCGATGGCAGTAGAAAAATCTTTTCCTTTGGCAGGGCCCAGGTTCAATAACATTTCCTCCATCTGCAAGCGTCTGGCACTGAAATCATTCATAATCATCAGTCCGCCGATGTATTCTTCTGCCTCGGCTGCTTTGATATTCCTGCCCTGTTTGCAAATAACGATGGCAACCTCCAGTTCAAAATCCAGTTTTTCGAAATGATCGGGCATACATTTTATTTCCCCGGGGCCGGTAATGCTGTGATGATTCGTAAAATAAAAGATCGGGTACTGGTCAAACTCGGGTATCATATCCACTTTGCGATTTTTCCTGGCGGCTGCCACATGCTGTCGAAAAGCATAGCCATCACGGCAGCTGGTGGGAAGCGGAACCGGTGCCAGTAGCTGTACATCTTTCAGTGGCACGCCTTTATTACTGGTCCTGGTACCTTCCCGCAACATCAACTCGCCGGCTTGTGCATACGGGAAAGAATCTTCCCAATAATTTAAAAACATACCCATACTGTTGGGTAGTTCCGGGTGCAGGACTTCCATATCGTAGATCATGTCATTGATCAATACGCCGAGCTGTTCTCTTTCTTCTTTGATGTAGGAAACTAATTTCATAATATGTTGCTTTAGGAGCCGCTAAGTTAACAAGGTTGTTTGTAAATTGGGGGAATGAAAAAATGGCTTGTACTATTATTGCTTCCTGCCTTCTCTTTTTCCGGGAAAGAAGAAACACAAAGCTGGATTCGGATTAACCAGTTGGGCTATACTCCCGATGGAGTAAAAGTAGCTGTATGGTGCAGCAAAAACAGTGAGGTAATAAAAACATTCCAGTTGGTGGATGTTACAACAAAAAAATTTGTGTTTACAGCAAGTGCAGGTAATGGATTTGGTAATTATGGTCCGTTCAAACAAACCTATCGCCTTAATTTTTCTTCCTTTAAAAAACCGGGGCGATTTTATTTACAGGCAGGTGGTGTAAAATCAACTGAGTTTGAAATTGGCAATGATGTATATAAAGGGGCGGCTGATTTTTGTCTTCGTTATATGCGGCAGCAGCGAACCGGTTTTAATCCTTATTTAAAAGACAGTTGTCATACACATGATGGCTATGTATTGTACGGAGAAAAAGCTGGTATAAAAGACAGCACACATATTGATGTGACAGGTGGCTGGCATGATGCATCAGATTATTTGCAATACAGCACTACGTCGGCCAATGCTACTTATCATTTGCTGATGGCTTTCCGGGATTTTCCCAAGATATTTACTGATGAAAAACAAGCCAATGGCCTGGATGGAAAAAATGGAATGGCGGATGTACTCGATGAAGCGAAATGGGGATTGGACTGGTTATTGAAAATGCATCCCAGACCGGATTGGATGTTCAACCAGATTGGAGATGACCGTGATCATATCAGTATGCGGATTCCAAAACAAGACAGCCAGTATGGAAGAGGATATGAACGACCTGTTTATTTTCTAAGCGGTGAACCGCAACAGCGGGGAAAGTTTATGAATAATACAACGGGTACGAGTTCAACAGCTGGGAAGTTTACAAGTGCATTTGCACTGGCAGCAGAAATTTTTTCAAACAAAGACAAAGGATATTCGGATACGCTAATACAAAAAGCTGTTACATCATTTTTCTATGGAATAAAAAAAAGCGGTGTGGCGCAAACTGCTTCTGTTAAATCGCCATACATATATGCAGAAGAAAATTGGCAGGATGATATGGAACTTGCTGGAGCCGCAATTCATTCTTACGAACTATTAACAGACAAACAGACGGGTGTTTTTTTTAGAACTGAAAAAGGAATTATGTTTTATGCAAAATCAGAACCTGTAACTCCCTGGTTCGGTACAGACACTGCCAAACACTACCAATGGTATCCATTCATAAACCTCGGACATTACGAATTAGCAAAACAATTAAAAGATAAACGAAGAGATACAGTTATTGGTTATTACAAAGAAGGTATTCAACGAGTTTGGAACAAAGCAAAATCAAATGCTTTCTACCGGGGCATTCCATTTATCTGGTGCAGTAATAATCTTACTACCTCATTTGCCATTCAATGTTATTGGTATAAACAACTAACCGGTGATAAACAATTTGATGAATTAGAACAAGCCAACTTCGATTGGCTCTTTGGGTGCAATCCCTGGGGCACAAGTATGGTCTATGGATTGCCATCCTGGGGAGATACACCGGTTGATCCGCATTCCGCATTTACCCATATTAAAAACTATCCCATTGATGGTGGGCTGGTAGATGGCCCTGTGTATGGAAGTATTTATAACAATCTTATTGGTATCAAACTATACCAGCCGGATGAATATGCCGGTTTTCAAAGCAACCTTGCCGTGTATCATGATGACTACGGCGACTACAGTACCAACGAACCGACGATGGATGGAACAGCTTCTTTGATTTATCTATTGGCTGCGAAGGAGGCAGAAGCTGTCAAAGGAAAAAAGTAGTTGCGACAGCGAAAGATAAGTTTGTCTATAGTCATGGAGCTATCATCCGTGGCGACAGCACAAAAAAGAATATAGCATTGGTATTTACCGGGCATGAATTTGCCGATGGTGGAGATTTTATTGTAAATACGTTGAGTGTGGAGAAAATAAAAGTCTCTTTCTTTTTCACCGGTGACTTTTTTCGCAACCCTGCTTTTGTAAATACGATAATGGACTTGAATGAGCAGAAGAATTATATCGCACCACATTCCGATAAACATTTGCTGTACTGCGATTGGTCAAAAAGAGATAGCCTGCTTGTCACAAAGGATGAATTTACCAAAGATCTGAAAAGAAACTATAGCATGATGACCCGTTTCGGACGACGGGAAAAAGATGCACCGTATTTTCTTCCACCGTACGAATGGTATAATGACAGCATTGCTTCCTGGACAAAACAACTGGGGCTTCAATTGATCAATTTTACACCCGGCACAAGGAGTATTGCTGATTACACCATACCAACAGATAAAAACTATCGTAGCAGCGAAGAGATTTATAACTCCATTATCAGTTATGAGCAATCAAAACCAGCCGGGTTGAATGGTTTTATGCTCTTAATCCATATCGGCACCGACTCTAAAAGGGCAGATAAATTCTATCACCGGCTGCCCGAGTTGATTAGCTTTTTAAAGACGAAAGGCTATCATTTTCAAACAGTTGACAAGCTTTTGCATCTTTAACAAATCCTCAGACCTAAACTCTCCTGCCTCAGGCGGGACAAAAAGAGCCCTTTCCCTATCTTTGCGCCATGGAATTCGAAAAAATTAATAATAAAGGCCAGGCACAGCTTTTCAAGAACCCCTACATGGAAATGCTGACCAAAACCCACCCACTGGTGATCTGGGGGATGTATACGCCTGTTATGATCTATATGCTGTACTACAGTGGTACATTGGGATTTACAACTGGCAGAATAGCCCTTACTTTTCTGATCGGGATGTTCTCCTGGACCTTATTCGAATACATTGCACATCGTTTTCTTTTTCACATGATCGCCAATAGCGGCAAAGCGAAACGCTTCATTTATACATTACATGGCAATCATCATCATTATCCCCGCGATAAACAACGGTTATTTATGCCGCCAGTACCCAGCCTGATTCTTTCTTCCGCCATTTTTGGTTTGATGTACCTCGGTTTACGGCAACAGACATTTATGTTCTTCCCCGGATTCCTGTTAGGTTACCTGATGTATGGAACTATGCACTATGCGATCCATGCCTGGAATCCGCCGTTCAAATGGATGAAAGGGCTCTGGAGAAACCATCACCTGCATCATTATAAGAATGAACATAACGGATATGGTGTAAGTTCCACTATCTGGGATCATATATTCGGCACCATGTTCGATTTGAAAAAGGAAAAAGAAGACAAGGAGAAAGTGAAAGAGTTAATGTTTGAGAAAAAAGATAATAGCGTAAAGGTATAATAGATAATCTTTACCCCAGACCAGGCTGCCGGCAGGCAGAGGAGGGGAAACGCTGAGAATAATTTTGAAAGATATTATCCCGCCGATCAGCGGGATTTTTTTTGCCGGGGAAATGAACAGGGGTCAATTTCCTCTCTGCGACTTTGCGTCTCTGCGGTTCTGTTTCTAACCATTTTTCTTCCTCCTCTATATTATTGTCACGCTGACTAGTCCGATTATTACCGGACTGTTGGCGGGATTTTATTGCCCCCAATCCCTAAAGGGGGAGGATTAGTTTACCACTTGTCATCTTCAGGAATACTAGTATCACTTTTATTTTCTTTCCGGCTTTTTATCTTTTGCAATTGGCGTTCAATAATTAAATCAGCAATAAGGCCTGCGGCATTTTCTCCTTCCCGCTGTTCTAACAAATGTCTCATCTTAGATTCATTCACATCAATCCGGTAGAGATAAAACACCAGTTTTTCAAAATCATGATTAATCAGGTGATTGATATGCGCCACCAGTTTTTCTTTTAACTCTTCGCCAGAAATAGATACAGGCAGGCTTATCTCAAGCGACTGGTTTATTTGAGGAATTAACTCTTTATCTATTGGTGTCATTAAACTAAAATTTTTCCATCACCCCCATTCCAAATAATGCAAAATCATATTTTACCGGGTCCTGCTTGTCTAAAGTTCGCAGAAATTCCGTTAACTCAATAGCGGCCAGCCAATCTGTTTGTTTTCGTTGCAATAAGTTTAATCGTTTGGCAACTCTAACCACATGCAGGTCAAGCGGACAAATAAGTTGCGAAGGAGAAATATTTTTCCAGATACCAAAATCAACACCTTTATCATCATTACGAACCATCCAGCGGAGAAACATATTTAATCTTTTGCAGCTTGAGTTTCTTTCTGGAGTAGCTATGTGTTTTTTAGTTCTGGCAGGTACATGTTCAAGAGAGAAGAAATAATGGTGAAAGTGCTTTAAAGCATCTTCAATATTCGGAGTATTGCTCCCCTCTCCCCCAGAGCTTGTCGAAGGGATGGAGAGAGCCTGTCCCGGTTTTTCGGGAGGTTGGGAGTGAGGCGTAAAGGCTGTTTCAAGGCTTTTATTTTTATTATAATGTGTTTTGAAAAATTCAATAAAGTACAAGAGATCGGTTGTGCTGAATGTGCGGTGTTTGAAATGCATTAAATCTTTTAAATCTTTAGGCGAATGGTTCAGGCAAAATTCATGCGGCGAATTATCCATCAGCTGCATCAGTTCTTTTGATTTTTTGATAATGGTCGTACGATTGCCCCAGGCAAAAATAGCAGCGAAGAAACCAGCTATTTCTATATCCTGCTTTTTAGTAAAGGCATGCGGGATGCAAATAGGGTCGTCGGGAATAAAAGAAGGTTGATTATATAAATCAACCTTGCTGTTTAAAAAATCTTGAAGCTCTTTTTCTTTCATTATAGCAAAAACTAGCCAATAGCTTTGTTTAAATCCTCTATCAAATCCTCTGCATCTTCAATCCCAACACTCAACCGGATCAGTGAATCATTTAAACCATTTTTAATTCTTTCTTCCCGTGGTATAGACGCATGCGTCATACTCGCAGGGTGATTGATCAATGATTCCACACCGCCCAGGCTTTCTGCCAGAGAGAATAAATGAGTGGATGACAATACCCTTCTTGCTTCTTCCACACTGTCATTTTTCAATTCAAAAGAAATCATGCCACCAAAATCCCGCATTTGCTGTTTGGCAATAGTATGACCGGGGTGATCTTCAAAACCCGGCCAATATACTTTCGCCACTTTAGGATGAGAGCGAAGCCAGTTGGCAATGCTCTTCCCGTTCTCACAATGTGCTTTCATTCTTACCCCCAGTGTCTTTATACCCCTCAGCACTAAAAAACAATCCATGGGGCCGGGTACGGCACCACAGCTTTTTTGAATAAAATATAATTGCTCCCGCAGGCTGGCATCATTCATCATTAGTGCTCCCTGTATAACATCGCTATGGCCGCCAAGGTATTTCGTAACGGAGTGCATCACAATGTCTGCACCAAGATCCAACGGGTTTTGCAAATAAGGGGATGCGAATGTATTATCAACACAGACCAGGATATTTTGCTTTTTGGCCAGTGCTGAAATGGCTGCAATATCACTGATATTCATCAGCGGGTTGGTAGGTGTTTCCAGCCAGATCAGTTTGGTATTGCTGTTGATGTAGTGTTGAATGGTTGCTGTATTTCCCAAATCAACATAATGGAATTTAATCCCGAATTTTTCGAACACTTTGGTAAAAAGACGATACGTGCCACCATACATATCATTCCCGCAGATCACTTCATCACCGGGAGCTAATAATTTGATCACTGCATCTGTTGCTGCCACACCACTGCTAAATGCGAGCCCGAATTTCCCATTTTCAATAATCGCAAAAGCTTCTTCAAGGGCTTTGCGGGTAGGATTTTGGCTACGGGCATATTCAAAACCTTTGTTAACGCCCGGTGCTTCCTGTACATACGTGGAGGTTTGATAAATAGGAGTCATAATTGCACCTGTAGAAGGATCAGGTGTAGCGCCGGCATGGATCAGCTTAGTAGCAAGTTTCATATTGGTCGTTTAATTTGTAATTAGTAAGAGTGCAAAGATGCTGAATTCAGCTTACTTGAAGAGGCTCGCCGCAGAAAAATACCGCCAATCGTAATTATCTGCTGCATGTGCAGCCAGCGAATGAACGGGCTTTTCCATGATTCCAGGGTTTAACACTTTTTCATCGACTAATTTTTTCCGGGCTTCCCGAATAGCTTCCTGTACCTGTTTATTTTCCATCCAGCTTTTTTGCGGGGGCTCAAAACCAACCTTATCCCGCCTCCAGGTTATTTCGGCGGGCAAACTTTTCGCCATACTCTCTCTCAGTATCCACTTTGTCCAACCCTGCCGGATCTTAAAAATAGCAGGCAATGAAAAAATAAATTCCACCAATTCATGAGAAAGAAAAGGTAACCGAACCTCCCGGCCATGAGCCATCGAATTGCGGTCAGCATACCGGAGTAATTCTTCCAATCCATGTGTGCAGGTGTTGAAATGCAATACACCATTCAATGTAAAATGATCTGGAGTGGTATAATAGGCTTCTTTGCTTTGCAGTTTCACAAAATCTTTGGCGAGGTCTTCCTGCCGGATGGCTTTTAGTAAATACTGATTTTCCAGTGTAACGGTGGCAAACCCCGGGAAATATGCAGCGATCATATTCTTAAAACTAAAATGATCTGACACACCCAGTGCTTTGGCGGCTTTCAATTCTTTACTGCGGAATAATTTTCGGTTCCTGAATAATTCCTGCCAATACCATTTATAGTATTTATGATAACCCGCCAGTGTCTCATCAGCTCCCTGGCCGTCCAGCAATACTTTTATATCATGTTGTTTTGCCAGTTCATAGACTTTATACTGTGCATAGATACTGGCAGAGCTAAACGGTTCTTCCTGATGATAAGATAGCTTTTCCCAATCCCTGATCATCTCATCTGCTGTTACGGGTACAGTAAATTGCTGCAAATGGAATTGATCTGCAATTTGCCTGGAGTAAGACGACTCGTCTTTGTCAAATCCGGGAAAGACGGCTGTAAAAGTTTTTGGCTGGTAATTAACGGCTTGCAGGTCGTTGATGACAGACACCACGGATGAACTGTCTAATCCTCCGCTCAGCGATGTGCCAACCAGCACATCACTTCTCAATCTTCTTTTTACAGAGCGGGTAAAAAGTTCATAGAATTGTTCAATGGCTTCAGAGTCAGTAATTTTTTTATCCTGTTTTTCCGGATCAATATCCCAGTATTTTTCCAGCTCCAGTTTATTACTCCGGGTGTTATATTTTAAAACGGAAGCAACAGGTAGTTTATGTATGTTCTCAAAAAATGTTTCTCCGGGCTGAGCAGGATTATCTGTATAACCGATCGTGATGAAATTAAAAAGCATTTTCTGATTGGGTGTTCTTGCAATACCAGCGGCCCATAATGCTTTCATCTCTGATGCAAACAGTAATTGTTTTCCGTTGTAATGATAGAAAAATGGTTTTTCTCCAAACCGGTCCCGGGCGGCAAACAATTCTTGTTTGGTTTCATCCCAGATCGCAAAGGCAAACATTCCATCAAAATAGTCAATACATTCATCCTGCCAGTGATCATAGGCGGCCACAATTACTTCGGTATCTGTTTGCGAAAAAAAAGAATAACCTTTTTGTTGTAAAGCTTCTCTTAGTTCAATGTAATTAAATATTTCCCCGTTATGGACGATGCTGTAGCGAAACGTTCCCCCTTCTCCTTGAATTGTAGAAGGGCCGGGGTTGTAGTGCATTGGCTGTTTTCCCGCTTCACTCAGATCGATAATGGAAAGTCGGCGGTGACCCAATAACACATTTCCACTTTCGTTTTGCCACAAGCCTTCACCATCCGGGCCACGATGTGCCAGTGCATCGGTCATCATTTTCAGGTGATCCGCGGAATACCCGGAAGCAGTTGATTGTATAATGCCGGCAATGCCACACATGGGTGTAAATATCCAACTAATAAATGTGAAAACCTGTTCCTGTATTATCGGCAGGTCAAAAAGAAACAGGTGTCATCAGAAGGAGAGGGGTAGCCTGACTTCCACATTGTCCCATGCCATGAGCAGATCAGCTCCTGTAGCAGTTGGTTGGAAGATCATGGTGAAATATTCAATAGCGTTGCTGGTCATTGCTGCCGGAACAGTAAACTGCGCTATATCTTTTAATGAATTGGGATGAAGCCCCCAGCTATCAATATTACTGTTCAGCACGATGGTCCATTTGTCCCGGTCAGGGATACAATAAAGAATATAACGACCTTCTTTTATTTTTTTTCCCTGTATGGTGGCGTCGGTGTAAAGGTCCAGTTCCGTTGCTTCATTGGCCCCCAGGCGCCAGGCTTCGCCATATTTAAGTACATCATTAAATAATTGACGGCCCTGTAAATGCGGGCGGCTGTACACCACCCGGGCCATTGCTGGTTTAATAGAAGGAGTGGACATTTTTAGTTTGGGATAATCAGCCGGGAAATAGCTCATATCCATCGGGGAAATATCAATAGGCGAATAAGAGTTAATAGATTTCTCCGGCGTTGGTTTTGCTGAACTATCTTCTTTGTTAACGACAGGAGTGGTGACCTTGTTCTCCTTTTTTTTATCAGAACAGGAAAGCAACAACAAACAAACGAATAATACAGAAGATATTCTCATAAGCGGAACTTTAAAAATTAAAGGGCACTATTGCCTTTACATTGTCCCAGGCAATGACAAGGTTAAAACCGGAAATGCTTTTTTCAAAAGCCATGGCCAGCGATTCTACTACCACATCTGTTTTTTGTATCGTCACTTCTTTCCTGACCACATCTTTTTTGGCATCATATTTAAAAGAACCCCAGGTGTCCGTTTCTTTATTAATAATAATAGTCCAGCTGGTCTCGTTAGCAATGGCATATAAAGAATAGCGGCCTTTATTTATTTTTTTGGCCCCTACATGAACATTTTTGAAAAACTCAATCTCTGTCGCTTCATTGGCTCCTACTCTCCATAACTCTCCATATTTTACCAATCCGCCAAAGATCGGCCTGCCTGCTTTTTGCGGGCGGCTGTAAACAACCCGGGCAGCCAGGGGTTCTGTTATTTTATCATTGATCTTTAATACCGGATAATTAGCGGGGTAATAGCTCATATCCATCGGCGATTTATCTACCGGCGGGAGGTTACCTTGCCCCAGCAGGCAAGTAAAAATGGATTGAAAAACGATCAGGAATACAAAAGCTTTTTTCATAAAAAAGAGTATTTACAAAAGTAAACGATTTGTGTATTTAAGTTTCATCTGTTTGACGCTTATTACTGCTTCCGACTGACGGTGAACAGGCAGCAATTGTTACGTCTCCGGGCACTTTTATTTTCATAGCGGGTTAGCCCTGTACTATACGGTGCCGGTATTGTTTCCCAGCAGGTCAAACTGCTCCCTGAAATAAGGCTTGGCAGATGCCCAGAAATTACGGTAGCAGTCCTGCAAAAGTTGGTAATGCTGCTCAAATAATTGATAAGCGGTTTCACTTTCGGTTAAATGAACCGAACGTCGGACAACCCCCCCCAGGCTTTTCCCTGTTCCCTGCCGGGTCCGGTAGTTAAATAACCAGTTGTGCTCCTTCATGTACGGAAACATAAGAGCAAACCGTTCTGGCAACCATTCTACTTTTTTGTCAAGCGTAGCATAAACAAATTGTGAAAAATCCAGTAAGGATCGTTCCGTGAATTCCGTGGCATCTGCTGCCAGGAAATGATCATACACTACATCTACAAAAGCCCCGCTATACAAACGGTAATGTGGACGAAAAACTTCTTTGGCTTCCCGGGTTGCTTCATGCGTATCGGTAAAGCTGTCGATGAGCCGGTGCAGCATGATACCATTTTGAATTCCCCGGGGATAATCAAACTTTTTTTTCCCTTTTACATAATCACTTATCATATTACCCGCCATTATCTCGGGGTTGCTGAATGAAAGATATGCGTGAGCTAAATAATTGATAAAAGAAATTATTAAGAAGGTTTGATAATCTGTAAGGCTATACCAGGGACGCTTATTTTACATTTTTGAGCAACCACTCACTTATTGTTTCGAGAACAGTGAGGGAGATAGTTTCTTCCAGTCCGGCATACTCATCAAGGGTACATTTTTTACAACGTTGAAACAAATGATTTAACCCAGGCATTTCCGCTATGTTGTACAAGGCAGATTTACTTTTTTTCAACGCGGATTCGATGCCGGGAAGATTTTGCGCCGACAATACCTGGATATCTTTCTCTCCATTTAGCGCCAGCACTTTGCAATTTAACTGTTCAAGATAATCACCGGGATTAAACCGGATAAAATACCTGAACCACGGCGACTGAAACTGCTGTATCATTTCAGCAATATAATCACTACGTTTTTGTGTTGTTTCGAAATTTAATTCTGTCAACAATTCTTTACTTTTATCAGCAGCCCAGTTTTCTGTTATCCCTGTAACCCGGGTTATGGCGGCCGTACTGTCCGGAGCTTCCATGATGGCGGTCACTACTTTTTTAAACAGGGGTTTAATTTCTTTCACAGCAGCTTCACTAACAGCACTTGATCTGGCGATCGCTTCATTCTGGGCGGCCATTAAATCAATGATAGGAACACCAGGGCCTGCCATTAATACAATAAAATCAATATCCTTTCTCTTCACCGCTACCATTGGTGCAATCATTCCACCTTCGCTATGACCGATTAACCCGATCTTCTTTTTATCGGTTTCAGGCCTCGATAAAAGATAATCAACGCTGCTGCTCACATCAGTTGAAAAATCTTCACTATTGGCTTCGCTGAATATACCGGTACTTTTTCCAATGCCCCGGTCATCAACCCGTAATACAATAAAACCTTTCCGGGTAAGATGATCAGCCAATACAGCAAATAATTTATGTCCCATAATGGTTTCATCACGGTCTTGCGGACCGGAACCGGTTATCAGTACGATAGCAGGATAGACAGCATTGCCTTCGGGAATACTGATAGTGGCCCCATAACGGAGCGACTGATCTGTGTTGCCGTAGATCACTTCTTCCGTTTTATATGGAAAAGGTGGTATGGGAGTTTGAGGCCGTTTATTTTCTTTTACAAAGGCCGTTTTTTTCAGCAGGAGGGGAAGATCCGCCTGTTGAATAAAGGTGCCGTCAATGGTGGAGTCGTTGATCAGATTGCCAGAAAAAGAAGCCTGCAGGCTACTCATCAGAATCGTGATCCCGTTTTCTTTTATAATGGTGGAATCACATTTAAAGCCATAAGCTGACTGATCGGGACTGTCGGCGGTACTGATCAGGCCACCTTTGCCATCCGGTTTAATATGAAATACAATCCTGAGATTTATCGCACCAGCCTGCAGGGTGCCTTCCCAGGTGCCTGTGTAGTTTGTGATGGGCTGGGTATGCGTTATAAGAGGAGCGAAGAGCAATAATATAATGAATGAAAAAAAAGCAGGCTTCATATAAGAAATTAAGATTTCAAAAATACGCCGTTTTGCCAGTTTTATATTGATAAATGGTCATTAAATACGCTGGACGGTTCACACTGTCCAACATATGTTAACAGCAGTTAACACTCGCTGCCACTAATCACAAATGCCTTGTCGAGGGGTGTAACCTAATTTACCTTTGTACCGTCACAGTAACCAAAGGACAAAAAATTAAACCTTACCTGCCTGACGGGCAGGCCTAACCAACAAAATAACAAACAATGAAAAAGATGATCGTAACACTGGCCATAGCAGTAAGCACTTTAAGTGCATTTGCCAGTGATGAAAATGTTAACCAAAAAGTACTGGAGGCTTTCAACACTGAATTTACCTCCGCGAAAGAAGTAGAGTGGACAGTAGGAACTGATTATTACAAAGCCACGTTTAACTACAATGGTAAGTATGTATTTGCTTTTTACAACGATAATGGTGAATTGCTGGGGTTGACCCGCTATATTCAGCCGGCTGACCTGCCCCTTGCATTACAAAACAACCTGAAGAAGAACTATGAAGGTTTCTGGGTGAGTGACCTCTTTGAATCTTCCAAACACAATGAAACAAATTATTACATCACCCTGGAGAATGCTGATACAAAAATTGTATTGAAGTCTTCCAATAACGAATGGAATGCATACAGCAAAAGTAAAAAATCATAAGACAATTCATTTGCCGCAAGCAGATTAAAAACTAAGTTTTGGTGTGTGGTAAAACAAGCCCCGTCATTCTGCAAAGGATACGGGGTTTTGTCTTTATAGTAAGTATGTTAACCAGTATTATTTATCGTTAATATCATTAACATCCTGCACCGCAAATATCTAAAGGAGTCCTTCGGACACAATTTACTTGACTCCATTTTTATTCAACATTACTTTTGAATAGTAAATCAAAAATTATCAATCATTAAACCTTAAGCCATGAAAAAAATTATTGTTTCATTTTCCTTCCTGCTGGTGGCAGGAATTTCAACAGCCTTCGCTAGGGAAGATCCGGGTCCTGATCAAAAGACGTTGGATCTGTTTAAAAATGAATTTAAAACAGCGGAAAATGTGAGATGGGATAAGCAGGGAGAATATGATAAAGCTACCTTCCTGCTCCTGGGCCGTCGTGTTATTGCCTGGTTCAATACGGCCAACCAGTTAGAAGGCTGTGTCAGGGATATTTTCTTTGACCAGCTTCCGCTCACAGTTATGAAAGCAGTTGACAAAAGGTTTGCTGACGCGGATATTCTTGCCGTAAGTGAGATCAGCAATACGGAAGGAACAAGTTACCGGATCATTCTCGAAGTCAAAAATAAAAAATACAACATCAAAGTAGGTTCTGCCGGTAACATTGATGACGTAGAGAAACTGGCAAAATGATGTAGTTGATCTTTCTCAGAAAAAAGCCCCCTCCCGCCACTGGCAGGAAGGGGCTTTTTGTTTATAGAAAAATGTAATTTTGCCGCACTTATCTCTTTTTGCTAGCTGCCTCCAAATGGCAACCTGAGAAGCTACGGAGAAAGTTCCCGCATGGTCTCACCTTATTGTGATCTGAAGGCGGACGCAAAAAATTACAACATGAAGAAAGGTCCCGTTTCACAATTTATTCAGCATCACTATCGCCATTTTAATGCAGCCGCTTTGATGGATGCTGCCAAAGGCTATGAGCAACATTTACTGGAAGGCGGTAAAATGATGGTGACACTGGCCGGCGCCATGAGTACCGGCGAGCTCGGTATTTCCTTTGCAGAAATGATCCGCCAGGGTAAAGTGGATATCATCAGCTGTACCGGTGCCAACCTGGAAGAAGATGTGATGAACCTCGTGGCCCATTCCAAGTACAAAAGAATTCCCAACTACCGTGACCTGACACCGGAACAGGAATGGGAGTTATTGGAGAATCATTATAACCGGGTAACCGATACCTGCATCCCCGAAGAAGAGGCTTTCCGTCGTTTACAAAAACACCTGGTAAAACAATGGGTGGACGCAGAAGCAAATGGCGAACGCTATTTTCCGCATGAGTTTTTATACAAAACTGTTTTAAGCAAAGAGCTGGAACAATACTATGAGATCGATCCGAAAGACAGCTGGATCGTAGCTGCTGCCGAGAAAAATATCCCGATCGTAGTACCGGGATGGGAAGACAGTACGACCGGGAATATCTTCGCGAGCTATGTGGTGAAGGGAGAATTAAAAGCCAGTACTGTGAAGAGTGGAATCGAATACATGGTTTGGCTCACAGAATGGTATCGCAATAATTCATCTGGTAAAGGAGTAGGTTTCTTCCAGATCGGTGGAGGTATCGCCGGTGATTTCCCAATCTGTGTAGTGCCAATGATGTACCAGGATCTGGAGTGGCATGATGTGCCGTTCTGGAGTTATTTCTGCCAGATCAGCGATTCTACTACTTCCTATGGGTCTTATTCCGGTGCTGTGCCAAACGAGAAAATTACCTGGGGTAAGCTGGATATCAAAACACCCAAGTTTATTGTAGAGAGTGATGCAACAATTGTAGCACCCCTGATCTTTGCCTGGGTGCTGGGATGGTAATACCCTGTCCCTAAAGGAGACTTAGATCACACTTTCGATTTTTCTCGATGACAGCATCAAAGGAAAATGATACATGAAAAAACTAAACCCCGCCCGTTTTGAACGAACGGGGTTTTTAGTAGTATATTTTAATAGTGCTTACTTATTCTTCTTGGCATCTTCCCAGGCTTTGGCAGGTTTTAAAGCACTGATAAGGTTGGCGAGGATAATAATTTTAACAATGATACCACTATAGATTGCTTTATCACCTACTACTACAATCCCAGCCACCCATAGCAGGATAAAAACAATCAACCCGGTAATAATAGCCGAATAGGGTTTTGTTTTTGTCCATAACGCAAGGGCGACGAAAATCCCCACTTCCACCACAATTACCGCGATCATTAACGGAGTAAAAACAAAATCAGAGGCACTCGCGGAAATGATCTCCCCAATTAAAAGAAGTAATGCCGTGACAAACAAGGCGGTTCTGGCTTTTTTGATTCCGGATTCATAACCCTGTACTTCCATTTTTTTTACTCCTTCATAGTAATCTGCAATGGCATTTTCACTTTTTGGTGCGGGTTCGTTTTGATTCTCTGTCATGGCGGTAAATTTTCATTTAAGGTAAGCAAGTTTTCTAAAAGAATAAACCCCGTCCGTTTTAACAACAGGCGGGGTTTGATATATAAAGAAAGGAAGGATTAAAAACGGCGGTCTCTCCGATCTTCCCGGCGGTCCCTGATATCTTCTCTTCTGTCATAAACGTCTTCTCTGCGATCTCTTACATCTTCCCGACGGTCCCGCACATCTTCCAGTAGATCCAATATCCCGCCTTGATGCATCGCATCTCTGCGGTCTTCACGGCGATCTCTTACGTCTTCCCTTCGGTCCCGTACATCTTCTCGCCGGTCTCTTACATCTTCCCGACGGTCAAAATGATTTTCAATTCGATCATAAGGCTGACGACGTTGGGCATCAGCATTGTTGATACTGGTAAAGGCAAGGAAGAAAAAACCTGTTAAAATGGAGGCTTTCATGATGTGCTGAATTTTCATATACTGGTTTTTGGCATACTTCTTCGCTGATACGAGGAAGTAATAATTAAAAAAGAATGACAGAAAGATAGACCGGCACTGTTTCCTGAGGTTTAACGGGCATAAAAAACCTCCCGGCACAAAGGAGGTTTTAACAAAAAGGTCTTATCAGAAACCTTTGGGCTTCTCCAGTTTCAGGTCTCGTTTCAGCATATCATTGCGGTTGGCTATTTCCCAGGCGGTATAAAAAACCAGTTGCGCCCTTTTGGCCATCATCAGGTAGTTGATCTTATCCGGTGTATCGGTGGGGCGATGATAATCAGCATGCGTGCCATTGAAATAGAAAATGACCGGAACACCTTTCACTGCAAAATTGTAATGATCGCTGCGGAAATAAAAACGATTAGGGTCGTTTGGGTCATTATACTTGCGGTCCAGTTTCATTTTCGTGTACATATTATTCACCTGGTCGGTAATAGGAGCCAGGTCAGTACTCAACTTATCATCACCAATAATATAAACATAGTTGGTGGAATCTTTACTTTTCAGGTATTCGGTACCGGTACGACCGATCATATCAATGTTCAGGTCAACTGATGTTTTATCCAATGGATAAACAGGATGATCGGAATAATAAGCACTGCCCCATAATCCTTTTTCTTCACCGCTTACCGTCATAAATAAAATACTCCGGCGGGGGCCCTTCCCTGCTTTCTTCGCTTCCACAAATGCCTGTGCCAGCTCAAGGATACCGGTTGTGCCGCTACCATCATCGTCGGCACCGTAATTAATGATGCTGTCATTTCTTTTACCGATATGATCGTAGTGTGCTGTTAATACAACATATTCATCTTTTTTATCAGTGCCTTCCAGGAACCCCAGGATATTAGAAACATAAGTAGTCCTGGAGGCTTTGGTAAATTCTACATCAATTTGTGCCGGGTATGTTTTTGCTGGCAATGACCCGGCTTTCATTTTATCGATGATATTATTTCCATCCTCTCCCATAATAGCGACAGCAACCCCGGGCGATATGGTAAACGTAAAGACCGGTTGTGCCGGTTTGTATCCATTCAAGCTCCAGTTGCTGCTGGCAGTAATGGATTTGCGTGGATAGTTGCTAAACACGATCATTATTGCGGCGGCACCCCGGGTACTGGCGGCACTCATTTTTCCAAACACACTGGAAGCTTGTGAGGTTTTATAACCGGTTGGCACGCCATCGAGGATCAATACTAACTTGCCCGCTACTTTCAGGTCTTTATAATCATCTCTTTTGTCTCCATCGCTGATACCATAACCGGCAAATACAACTTCTGAAAAACGCATTGCAGCAGCATAGTTATTAGTTTGCGGTTGAAAATCTTTATTCAACTCGAGTAGGGTACCGTTTATTTTCATGGATGCTCCGATCATAGAATCTTTGAACAGCGGGTATTGCTGGCGATAACTGTCCTTGTTGCCGGGGGCCAGGCCTATGGATTTAAAATAGTCTTCAATATAATTGGCGGCTTTTTCCAAACCGGGTGAAGGGGTATCTCTTCCTTCCATTTCTTTACTGGCAATGATGTAGAGGTGTTTCTTCATGTCTTCGGCCGTAATGGTAGCGGCGGCTTTAACAGCCTGTTTATCTTTTTTTTGTGCGGCTGAAAATAAAGGTGATGCAAGAAGAAGGAAAGCGATCAATTTTTGGATCATGATATTATGGCATTTATTATTATAGCCACTAAAAATAATCCCTTCTGGTAAGCAGAAGGGAAGAATAGGGATGACTGGTTAAAAATCAGGTGCAGGCAATTTTATTTACCCGGTTGGCATGGCGGCCGCCTTCAAAATCAGTGGTCATAAACAGGCTGACCATTTTTTCAGCATCTCCTTCCCGAACAAAACGGGCCGGGATGCAAATAATATTAGCGTCATTATGTTGCCTTACCAAACTGGCTATTTCTTCACCCCAGCAAATAGCAGCCCGGATACCCTGGTGTTTATTGGCAGTGATCGCAACACCATTGGCTGTACCACATAATAAAATACCAAAAGCATAGTTCCCGCTTTCTACCGCGGATGCCACCGGGTGGGCAAAATCGGGGTAATCAACAGAATCCTTACTGTGGGTGCCAAAATCCTGGAAGGGCAATCCTTTGCCCTCTAAAAAAGAGATCAGTTCTTCTTTATAATCAAATCCGGCATGGTCGCTGCCGATGGCAATGGGCTTACTGAGGTCAAAAGGAGAATGCATAAAAACAGTTTAGAGTTAATAGTTCTAAGTTCTTAGTTCGATCGCAACAAAGGTACGAACTCCAAACTTTGAACACTGAACGAAGAACTTTCTTTAGCTCCACTCTTTTGTTTCCTTTGCCTTTCTTCTTTCAATGCGTGAGGCAATAATGATACTGGCTTCGAATAAAAGATAAAGGGGAATTGTTACGATTGTAAGACTAAAGGGGTCAGTAGAAGGGGTAATGATCGCTGCTGCAATTAAGATAATGACAAAAGCATGCCTTCTGTATTTTTTCAGAAACGATCCAGTTACAATACCAATTCTTGCCAATACCATGACCAGCAAGGGCATTTGAAATAAGACGCCGATCCCTGCCGTTGTATAAATAAGATTTTCAAGATAATCAGAGAAAGAGGGCATGATGATGATCTGGTCACTCATTTTATAGTTGAAATAGAAATTCACCATAAAGGGAGTAAGGATATAATAGCCGAACAAAACACCTGAAAAGAACAACAGGGATACCCAAAAGATCACACCTCTTGTTTTTTTCAGTTCGTTGGCAGAAAGGGCAGGCTTGATAAAGCGCCAGAATTCCCAAAAGATATAGGGGAAGGCAAGGATGAACCCACCGATAAATGCAAGAGTAAAAGAAGCCACAAACTGGCCCGTCATCGTGTTTTCGAGGAACTGGGCTTTTACTTCAGGAAAACAAAGGGTGCCGCCGATACCAATTTTATGTCCCATGCTGCAAAGCCAGCGGGCAGAAACAAAATCGGAACGGGTAGGGGCAAATAAGATATCATCTACGACAAAGCTGGAGAAAGAAAAAACAACAATGGCTCCGATCACGATGGCAATGATAGAGCGGATCACATGCCAGCGCAGGTCCTCAAGATGATCGATAAAAGACATTTCTGCCTTTCCGTCTTTGTTTCGTTTGCTAAAAAAATTCAATAATGCCATCCGGGTGTTTTAGAAATCCGCCTCTATTAAGCTAAGGTGGATGAAAGGGACAAAGATAAGAGGGAATGGGTAGTAGCAAGTGGGAAATACATGAAACAATTTGTTGTTGACGGCGGGCTTGTAACTCGCAACTAACTACTCGTAGCTTCTTGCGCTCACTTTAGTTTTTTCATTTTCACCATCTCGATCCTCGTATCACTTACATTCATAATTTCAAATTCGTAGTCATCAATAATAATGCGTTCCTTCTGGTGGGGGATGGTTTCATGGTAATTTATGATAAAGCCGGACAGGGTCTCTGATTCATCTTCCCCAAAATCGAAACCATATTTTTCTTCGAGGTAGTCGATCTCCAGCCTGCCGGAAAACATGTATTCATTCTCGGCCAATTGTTTTTCTACAAATTCGGGTGTATCGTATTCGTCCTGTATTTCGCCAAAGAGCTCTTCCAGCACATCTTCCATGGTAATGATCCCGGCAGTGCCGCCAAATTCATCCACCACCCACGCAATGCTTTTTCGTTCTTTGGAGAATTTGGTGATCAGGTCGGTCGCACTCATACTTTCCGGTACGGCAGGTATGGGCAATAGCACAGACAGGATAGATTCCGGTTTTTTAAAAAGGTCCAGCTGGTGAATATAACCGGTTATATGGTCAATATTCTGTTCAAAAACTACCAATTTACTAAGATGGGTCTCTACAAATTTTTTCTTTACCTCTTCAATCGACGTGCGGCTGTCCACGCCGATGATCTCCTTTCGGGGTACCAGGCACTGCCGGATCTTTACTTTGGGAAGTTCCTGTGCATTTTCCATCAGTTGCGTATTGCGCTCCTTCCGTTCGTCTGTATCTGTTTGCTGGAAAAGATGTTTGAGGTCACTCCGGTTGATCGGTTCTTTATTTTTATCCAGCCGGATACTGAATACATATTTCAGTATCCATTCAGAAAGGTCAATCAAACCGGCACCGATGGGATAGAACATCTGGTAGAAAAAATCGGTAATATGAGCCAGCTTTCCTAGCCAGCTATTGCTTTTGGCCCGGAACAGGGCCCGGGGAATAAACTCGGCAAATACCAGTACCACAAAAGCGGCTAAGGCTATTTCAACAATCAAATGAACGGTAGCTGAACCTACATTCAGGTATTTCCAGACCGGTGCCATTACGGTACTGATCTGTAAACCGAGAAAGACCAGGAAAATATTAAAACCAACAAGGGTGGCCCCGAGGAAACGGGCTGGTGATTCTACAAATTTGGAGAGTATGACCAGCGAAGAACCACCCTGTTTTTTTTTGATCTCAATACTCAGCCGGTTGGCACTATAAAAAGCCATTTCAATGCCGGCAAAAAACCCCATTAGCAGCAAAGTGAGAATGAAGAAGAGTATTGAATTGAAATGTATCATGAAGCAAAGATAACCTCCTGCTCTTAAAGGGGCTTTTAACTACTCCTAAAATCCGGCCAGGCTGAGCTTTCAGCGTACCAACTTTTGGATGCAGGAAAGCTTTTGCATTGTCAGGTTAGTAAGCCCCCTTTAGGAGGTTGGGTCTAAAAACTTCCTCACTGCCGTTTCCGCCTCCATACAGGCCCTTTCGAGGCTATCGTTCATGATGATATGGTCGAACTGGGACTTAAAGGAAAGCTCAAAAGCGGCTTTATTGAGACGGGCCAGCAAGGAATCGGGGGTTTCAGTGCCCCGGGTTTTCAGTCTGCGTTCCAGTTCTTCGATGGAAGGAGGTTCAATAAAGAGGGACAATGAACGAAGGGGGTATTGTTGTTGTATGTTGATGCCACCCTGCACGTCCACATCTAGCAAAGGTGCTTTCTGTAATTGCCAGATCCTTTCCACTTCACTTTTGAGTGTGCCGTAATATTTCCCTTCGTACACCATTTCCCATTCTACAAATTCCTGCTGGCCTATTTTATGTTTAAACTCGTCTACAGAAATAAAATAATAGTCCAGCTTATCTTTTTCATTATTGCGGGGCTGCCGGGTGGCACAGGAAACAGAAAAAGCCAATTGCTCCGGCATTGCATTAAGGAGGTGCCGGGTCACCGAAGTTTTACCCGCTCCTGAAGGCGCAGCAATGATGATGAGTTTATTGGTTGATAGTTCCATGAATAAGAAGGTGGGCAAAAGTAAAGATTAATCATGTGCAAAACTGCTATGTTGTCACCGGCCGCTCTTTCAATTATCAGCAGGGCTTTTCACCAGAATCAGCCGTGTCGGTCAGCATTTTCCGGATCAATGTAAAATCAATAGTGGCGGGGTTGGAAAAGCGGAGGAACACTTTCAATATAATCTTTTACATTTTTTGCATCACAAATCATTTGAACTTGATTAGGTGAGTGGTAGAAAAAATTGTAGGATGTTGTATACCCAAATAACTATTAAATGAGCCACCCCTTATATACAGGTATGACTTATTTAATATAGCGTTTAATTGTGATGTTGAATTGATTTACCCGTTGCTATGATGTAATAAATGCCAAAAGATCTGCGTTGATGGTTGCCGCTTCTGTCGTAGGCATTCCATGGGGAAAACCGGGGTACGAAATAAGCTTTCCATTCTTCAACAATTTTACAGCCTTTAGGGCAGTTAGGGCGAAGGGAACGATCTGGTCATCTTCGCCATGCATTACCAGTACAGGGATGTTAACCTGTTTAAGGTCTTCCGTAAAATCTGTTTCTGAAAAAACCTTTACACAATCATAATGTGCTTTTATCGCCCCCATCATTCCCTGGCGCCACCAATTATCTCTGACAGCTTGTGATATAGTGGCTCCTTCCCGGTTATATCCAAAAAAAGCGATTGTAAAATCCTGGAAATATTGTGGTCGTTTAGTAGCAGTTCCTTCCCGTATCTCATCAAATACCGATAAAGTAATACCATCCGGGTTGTTGTCCGTTTTTATCATGAGCGGCGTAACCGCACTGATCAATACAGCTTTGGCTATCCGGCCATTTCCAAATTTGGCAGCATAACGGATCACTTCACCACCACCCGTTGAGTGACCGATATGTACCGCATTTTTCAGGTCCAGCGCTTCTGTAATGGCGGCAACATCTGCTGCATAGGTATCCATATCATGCCCGGTAGCTACCTGGGATGATCTTCCATGTCCCCTCCTGTCATGGGCAATAACCCTGTATCCTTTGTTGAGGAAAAACATCATTTGTGCATCCCAGTCATCGCCGGATAAAGGCCAGCCGTGATGAAAGAATAGGGGTTGCCCTTTTCCCCAGTCCTTGTAATAGATTTCAGTACCGTCTTTTAATGTGATCTTACTCATGTTTTTGTTTTAATTGTATCATTAATGATTTTTTTTGATGCAAGCTTTTAACAGTAACAACAAAATAGTTGATATAGTTGATTTCTTTTTTAGTCGTTGCTCCCCAATTTAACCCAACTGATTCGTTTGCAATTTCTTGGTTTATACTGGAGTTAAGGATTGTTCAAAGAAAGCACCAATATTATTTTTCCTATCTACAAAATGTAGTTCCAGAACCCAATGCCTTTTTTTGCCATATTTGTCAAATTGAAGTATATCATTATGATTGTCGGGGTGTACATCCAGGCATAAATCATTGGGGTCATCTGGTTGTTCGTGAGGGAACCTGCCTATAATGTGTCCGGCAATGGCGTTTCCAAACTCGTAACCATAGTGCTTAGCCAGTCCGGTAGCATAATTAAAAAATTTTGCACCTGTAAGTTCAGTTTGTTTAAAATACCAGTCATTTCCCTCATGCCAGGCCGCTTCTACATCTTGCTTTATTTTATGTTTTAAGGGATTGTTACCTAATACATAGGTTCTTCCAAGGTCAGCTTCCCAGCCCTCAAAAACGGGATGAAAATCGAAAAAGAGTATATCTTCATCCTGGATCACAAGGTCTGGTGGATTTGAAACATAGGGTTCCAGGGTATTAACACCTGTTCTTACAATTTTTTTGCCCCAATGAGTTTCTGTACCAAAATCTTCCCTAGAAATTTGCACAATTTCATCGGATAGTTGTTTCTCCGTTTTCCCGGGAATTATTAACCCTTTATCTTCAATCGCTTTAAATAATTCTTTTGCTTTTTGTTCTGAATAGAAAAGCTTTTGTATTGGTTCATCCATAAATTTTTATTTATAGTTATCAAAATTTCAATAGTTTTTTACCTGTAGCGGGTTTCTGTACAATGACCATTAACGCTCTGAATTTATATTACCACTTTTTCCATTTTCGCCAACCATTCCTCCTCAATCGTTGCCCCCAGGCCAATACTGTCAGGCACTCTTACAACTCCATTTTTCTCATACACAATACCACCTGTTACCGGGTCTTCACTAAACATCAGGGCTGTGTCAAAATCAAAATGTACAATATTGGGACTGCATAAAGCATAGTGTGCAAAGGCCGTCATCGCCAGCCTGGATTCCAGCATAGCACCTACCTGTAAATGAATATGAGCCTGCTCGGACATCCGGGCCATCTTTAAGGCTTTAAAAATGCCACCTGATTTTCCCAACTTAATATTAAAATAATCACAAGCACTTAATTGTATCAATCTTGCTGCATCATGTTCATCACCGCAACATTCATCCGCCATAATCGGGATGGGACTGGCTTTTTTTACTTCTGGTAAACGCATAAAATCCCAGCGGGCTATTGGCTCCTCGCAATGCTGAATATCAAAGTGGGCCAATGCCTGTAATGTTGTTATGGCTTCTTCCACCGTCCAACCCTGGTTGGCATCTATACGCAGTGGTATTTTATCACCCACGGCCTCCCGGATCGCTTTTATTCTAGTTATATCCGTTGGCCCATGCTTACCCAGTTTTATTTTAATGGCAGGGTAACCTGCAGCTTTTATTTTAACAGCATCCACCGCCATTTTTTCCGGATCTCCAATACTCACGGTATAATCAGTGATGATCGTTTTGTCGTTGGCGCCTCCAATGAATTTATACAAGGGCATACCGGCCTGTTGCGAAGCAATATCATAGAGGGCAATATCAAATGCACTCTTGATACTATTGTTTGCATAAATGATCCGGTCCATCAACCCGATACAGGCTTCGATCTGCAAAGGATCTTTCCCCTTTAATGCTTTTGCAAAGTATTGCCCTACTATAAAACAGGTGTCCTGGCTCTCCCCGTTAATGGGCATATAAGGACTGCATTCCCCAATACCGGTGATACCCCCGCTGGTTATTATTTTTACCAGCACATTTTCTGCGGCTGTATCTGTTCCCAGAGAAGTGATAAAAGGTTCCTTGAGGGGAATGGAAAGCTTGTATAATTCAACCTGTTGTATCGTTAGTGGATGGCTCATGTGTATAAATTAGATAAGGTTAATAAAGATACTACTCGGTTCATAACGAATTGGTTGCCCCTCAGTAAAATATCCTTTTTTGTATTCTGGCCTTGTTTTTGCCTTTTGGTTATACCAAACCCCTCTCAAAAACCGTTTATTACAACAAGCCGAATATCTATGAAAAAAATTCTTATTGGTTGTCTATCCCTGTGTTTATTAGCTTCCTGCAAAAAAGATGTGGAAGAGCTTCCACCTGCTACACAAACCGGTGCGAATACTTTTGGTGCAAAAGTCGATGGAGAGTTCTGGATTCCTCAGGGCTTTGGCCCTTTTCCGGCCAACGATATACTGGAAGCCCGCATGGCTGGTCCAACAGAAGTGATGATCAATGCCCGGAATTTTGCTTCTTCACCAAACGAAACGGAATTTGAACTATTAATTACCGGTGTTACCGGCCCGGGTACCTATTCGTTGAACAATAACGTGGCACTGCCTGCATCCTCCAGCTATGGTTATTATGTAAAAAGAAAGTTGACACCGGAAAATGAGTGGCTGACATCTGCTAGTTATACCGGATCGGTGACGATCACCCGGTTTGACCTGGTAGGACGCATCGTATCAGGCACTTTCCAGTTTAATGCGATCAACCTTTATAATACACCCCAATCTCTTAGTGTAACAGAAGGCCGTTTTGATCTGAAATTGCAATAAAATTTATCAGAAAATTATCCGCAGACCAACACCCAGCACTGCTACCAGCGGTGCATTTGTATTGATAAAAATAAAACTGCTGGGGTAATCCGTGGTGGGAACCCATACCCTTCCTTCGGTATAAAAAAAGAAATCCCCGGATAGGGGTATTTCCACGCCCACGCCTAGGTCCAGAGTTAATCGTTTGAAACTAGCTTCACCACTCAACACCGGGATCGTATACAGGGCACTGTCAATAGTAACTGAATGAGTATTCCCTACTTTTCCCAGCAATAAACCAAAACCGGCATAGCCATAGAGGTTCCAGTCTTTTTCCGCATCAGCTGTACCTTTCAGATATGTTCTCCAGCCCACAGAAAATTGTTTAAGCTGCATCCTGGCACTGTTGATATAATCCACCTGCCGGGGAATAGTAAAAGTCGATTTTGCAGGGGCGGTCAGGTTATTTTTAAACTTGCCATTAGAATAATAAGCAAACCCCACGTAGATACCATCTTTTGGATTGAGGTGAAAAATAGCCTGGGTATTATGACCAAATGCCCAGTATAGTTGTTCTTTCTTAAAATTTCGCTGAATCCCAATATCGGTAGCAATGCTCACGCGGGTTTCCTGCGCAAAAGCAGGAACGAAAAACAGGAACAGCCAACACGTTATGGTAAAGCGTTTAATCAGGTAAAAAATTATCTACAATGTTACATATTTATTACCTGATAAAAAGAAGAAAGCCATCCCGTTAATAATTACGGAATGGCTTTCTGATAGAAGAAAGAAATTTTATTTCATCAACTTCAATTCTTTAATAATATTAGCGCCGCCGCCGAGTTTATCAATACACCATAACACATACCGGATATCAACACAGATCGTACGGTTGAGGTCTTTATCAAAAGCAAGTTTATGGCTGAGTGCTTCATAGTTGCCATCGAAAGCAAGGCCGATCAGTTCACCCTTACCGTTGATGACCGGCGAGCCGGAATTGCCGCCGGTAATATCATTGGTGGTGATAAAACCAATGACCAGGTCTTTTCTGGTGGGGTCAATATACTGGCCAAAATCTTTATTCTTCAGTAATTCTATTTGCCGGGCGGGCAGGTCAAATTCATAATCACCGGCCTTGTATTTTTCCAGTAATCCTTTGGAAGTGGTCACATAATCATAAAACACCGCATCTCTTGGCCGGTATGATTTTACACTACCATAACTGACCCGCATGGTAAACGTAGCATCGGGATACATCATCTTTGTCTTCACCGGGTCCACTTCCATAATACCTTTTAAATACAATCGCCCAAACTCCATATTCTTCGTATTGAATTGCTGGAAATAAGGAGCGTACTTGCTGGTATAATTGGTGTAGAACGTACTGGCATGTGCAAAAGCCGGATCACTTTGAAGCGTATTGGCATCGGGATTGGCCACAAAGGCTTTCCACCTGGTATCATCAAAGATCATGGTCTTGCTGAATACATCGGCTGCATATTTCTTATATGTAGCCTCATCATCCAGCGGGCCATAAGTATTTTTCAGGGTGCTGAAGAATCCAATGGGCTGCTGATCTTTTACCACATCTTCATAAAACATTTTTGTAACAGCCCCCACAATCTGCTGGTCAGAGAGTTTATTTTCACCTTCCAGGAAGGATTGCCGTTGTTTATCGGCCGCTTCTACTGCCTTTTTAACATCTGCCTGTGATGCACCTGCTTTTACCATGGCTGCTTCCAACTGCAATAGCGAACCGGCAAATGAAATCAGCGGAGAACCTGAAATGCCTTCATTAATATACTGGCGGTGTTTAGCATAGGGCTTCCAGGCATCATACGCTTTTCCCCAATCAGCAAAAATGCTGGCATATTCCGGTTTGCTTTTTGCCCAGGCATTAAATTTTTCTTCTGCTTTTTGTTTCTGGCCATAGACATCATACTTCAGCAATTGCTTTGTTTCACCATCGAAGAATTTCCAGTAATTGGCGATACCTGCATAGGAAGAAGCCAGTTGTAATTTAATGGCCGGATCTTTCTTCATTTCTTCAAACATATATTTCAACCGAACATCCCGCAGCTTTACCAGCGTAGGGTTGTTGATATCAGTGGACAGTTTAATACCGTAAGAACTTTCATAGCGATTGGTGCCACCGGGATAGCCCCAGATCATGGAGAAATCACCATCTTTTAAAGGCTTTAAAGAAACAGGCAAATACCATTTTGGTTTTAGTGGCGTATTAGCTTCGGCATATTTGGCAGGCTTGCCATCAGCCGCTGCATAAACCCTGAACACGGAGAAATCACCCGTATGGCGGGGCCATTCCCAGTTATCAGTATCACCACCAAACTTTCCGACACTTTCCGGTGGTGTACCAACCAGCCGCACATCGGTGTAGCGCTGGTACACAAAAGCGAGGAACTGGTTTCCTTTGAACAAGGAGCTTACCCGCACCTCAATATTCAATGTGGCATCACTCATCCTTTTATTGATAGCAGCCAATACGGCGGATTGTTTTTGCAATCTTTCTGCACCGCTTAACCCTTTTAAAGAATCCAGTACTTCTTTGGTCACTTCATCTATCCGCAATAGAAACTGTACAGATAGGGTAGTGGGAATTTCCTCGCCTTTGTTTTTTGCATAGAAGCCATCTTGCAGATAATTATGATCCACAGTGCTGGCATTGGCAATCGCATCATACCCGCAGTGGTGGTTGGTAAAGATCAACCCCTCCCCACTTACAATTTCACCGGTACAGCCACCGCCAAAAATGATGATGGCATCTTTGAGCGATGCTTTATTAATATTATATAATTGATCTTTACTAAGTTTCAATCCTTTCTTTACCATATCGCTGTACACCTGCTGACCGAGCAGCAAGGGCAACCACATCCCTTCATCGGCAAATGATTTGGCAACAAGGGATAGGGATAATACAATCGTTAACAGGAATTTCTTCATACATCAAAATTTAGTGGACAAACCTACGCAAAAAGACCAAGTAAAAGGCTGAACTTCATTCCGATTACTGTAAATTGAAATCTAAAGTTTTATTTATGACTGTCAACCGGTTACCCGTATTATTCCTGCTTATAGGCGCTATTATTGTCAATGGTTGTAGTAAAAAAGGGAGTACCCCTAATCCTCCGGGTGGAACTGTAGTGCCAGGATGTGCTGTTAACTCGGCCCCGGCAAACGGAACTTTTGTAACTGCAGGCACAGTTACCTTTAGCTGGACAGCAGTAAGTGGTGCTACCGGCTATGATGTTTACCTCGGTGCATCCGCTGCTACAGCAACATTAATCGCCAGTAATGTATCCGGAACTACTTATAATTATACAGTGCCTGGTTTTGCTACCAGTCAAACTTTATATTGGTACGTACAACCAAAAAATACCGGTGGCGGGGCTACCGGTTGTAGCTCAACAGCTTCTTCCTTTGTTGCTACCAGTATACAAGCACCCCCACCTTTTGGATATTATGTAGTCGGATATTTCCCCTCTTACCGTAATATCGCCGATGTACCGGATGTAAAATTCAGGATGACCAACGTGGTCGTGTATGCTTTTTATGGTGTCAATGCTGCGGGTACTTTATCAGCACCGGCAGCACCGGCGGCCAGCCTGGCTGCAGTTACTACCAAGGCCAGGAACAATAATGCGAAAGTGTTTCTTGGTATCAATGATGGAAGTGGTGATGGGAAAACAAATTTTAAAAATATGGCAACAACGGCTGCGGGCCGGACCAACTTTATAAAAGAGGTAATGAATGTGGTACGGGCCAATAACCTGGATGGGGTGGATATGGATTGGGAATTTCCTACTACTTCCGATGGAACCGATGTGACATTTACTTCTTTAATGAAGGAATTATCAGACTCCCTCCACCGCGATGCCCGCTATTATCTATCCTCCGCTATTACGGCCGGTAAATATGCAGGTGGAATAAGAGATGCTATCCGCAACGAGATTTTCCCCTACGTTGATTTCTTTAATATCATGGCCTATGACGATTTTAATACTACCGTACCATACCGTCATCACAGCGATTATACATTAGCGCAAACTTGTTTGAACTATTGGCTGACCACGAGAGGAATGCCCGCAGCAAAAGCTGTGCTGGGCCTTCCGGCTTATGGACGACCATCGGGTATTACCCAAAGCAATACGGTACTGACCTATAAAACAATTTTATCTCAGGGTGGAAATCCGCAATACGACTCGGCTATCGTATCAGCCGGCGGATTTACCAATTATATGATCTATTATAACGGGCAGTATACGATTAAGCGAAAAGCAAAACTGGCTAAAGATATTGCTAATGGGGTGATGCTATGGGAGAAATGGCAGGATGCCGCAGATGGTAATTCCTTGCTGAAGGCAGCGTGTGATACGGTAGGAAGGAGCTATTAACCCATTGAACGGTTGAACTAATATAAATGAACCTGACTAAAATTAAACAACAGGCTCATTCAATACTTTCCACAAGAGGTCTTTCAGTTCTACTAATCCTTTATTTGTAACAGAGGAAATAAATAAGTGAGGGATATCCGCCGGCAATTCTGCTTTGATGGCTGCCTTTAGTTCATCATCGAGCATATCGCTTTTACTGATGGCAATAACAAACTGTTTGTTCAGCAATTCAGGGTTGTATTGCTCCAGCTCATTGACCAGGATATCAAATTCTTTTTTATGATCATCACTGTCGGCCGGGATCAAAAATAATAAAACAGAATTTCGTTCTATATGCCGCAGGAACCGGTGACCCAATCCCTTTCCTTCAGAAGCACCTTCAATAATGCCGGGGAGATCCGCGATACAAAAACTTTTTCCATCGCGGTAGTCTACCATACCCAGGTTGGGAGTGATAGTGGTAAAAGCGTAATCAGCGATCTTGGGTTTAGCAGCTGTAATAACAGATAACAGGGTTGATTTGCCGGCATTGGGAAAACCGACCAGTCCAACATCGGCAAGTACTTTTAACTCCAGCACTTTCCATCCTTCCAATCCCGGCAAACCGGACTGTGCATGTTCGGGTGCCTGGTTAGTGGGAGTAGCAAAATGAGCATTGCCCAACCCGCCCTTACCACCGGGTATCCAAACAAACTCCTGCCCATCTTCCAAAATTTCGACTTCCTGTTTTCCGGTTTCTTCATCCCGGGCAATAGTGCCAAGTGGTACTTCAATGATAATGTCTTTCCCCGTGCGGCCACTGCTATTACTGGCCCCACCACTTTCGCCATTTTCTGCTAATACATTTTTGTAATAACGCAGGTGCAGGAGTGTCCACAGGTTACTGTTGCCTTTCAATATGATATGCGCACCCCGGCCGCCATCACCACCGTCGGGTCCACCCATGGCCGTGAACTTGTCCCGTAAAAAATGCCTGAAACCTGCTCCGCCATGCCCGCTACGGCAAAAAATGCGGATCTGGTCAACAAAATTACTTTTCTCCAAAACTGTACTTTTACAAATGAATTCCACCTTCGTTGAAACTTCGGTGACTAAATGCAAATATACCTTAACAATAACCAAACCCAGTTAAATGAAACATCTCTTCATTCTGCTACTGTTTCCCCTTTTATCGGCCAGCAATTGTAAAAAAAAGAACAGCACAGGTTCTCTTCCGGCCTGTGTAAAAAAAATGATTGATGAAGGAAGTAAGGGAACTTCTCCCAGGAGTATCCCTGAGCAGGTGGATGAGTATCGCTACAAAGGCAAAACTGTTTTTTTGATCACGGCCCCCTGTTGTGATCAATACAATGTAGTGTATGATGAGAACTGTAACCGGATCTGCGCAGCTTTCGGCGGTATCACGGGGAAAGGGGATGGATTGTGTGAAGATTTTTCAACTACAGCAGAACATGTAAAATTACTTTGGAAAAAACCGGCTGAATAAAAAAATGCCCCACATAGGAGGGGCACTTTTTTATCGAAAACTATTTTCTTTTATTGAAGCACGACTTTGGTATTATAAACGATTTTGCTGCCCTGGTCAATCACTTTTACCAGGTAAATACCTCTTGACGCAGATGGGCTGATCCTGATCGTTTGAGATTGATTTTCTCCACCAACGTTTACAACCTGTTGCAATACCTGCCGACCCATAACGTCAGTTACCTGAACGGTATAGCCACCTGCTTCCAGTTGATTGAACTGGATCACAAACTGGTTATTGGTAATGGGATTAGGATAGATACTTATTTTACCATCACCGGAATTTGCTGGCCCATTACTGCTGATGAGATCGATCGTTGTACCACCCTTTGCAGCAGCACCGGAAACCAGCAGGTTACCATTGGCGAGGTCAGATGTCTGCCATACCGTACCGGCAATTGTATAGGTACTGGCCACTAAGGTTTTTGCATCCACGGTAAATAAAGAACCACCCTGTACAGCACTGGCTACTACTATTTTATTATCATCGGTTACGGCGGCACCGTTGATCGTAAAGCCATTAGGCAGACCGGAAACAGCTCCGAGATGGGTAGCGATTTTTGATTCGATATTGATCCGGAATACATTGTTCCGGGCAGAGAATACATAAAGATTACCATTATCATCAGCGATCATATCACCTCCATAGCTGCTGCAGGAATTATGGACAGAAATACCTTTATTGGCCTGGTCATCTGCGATGGAACCGAGATCTGTAATCTCTAATTTTTTATTGGTCGTGAATTTAATAAGCTGGGTTCCGTCATTGGTCATGGCATACCCGTTACCATCCGAAGCGATCACCATCCGGGTAACAATATTACCCTGGTCAGAAGATTTTTGAGGCTTCCCGGTAAAGGGACGGTCCGTTACATAAAAGACCTTCATTGTTTTCAGATCGATATACCTCAACTGGTCGATCAGCATCGGTGAATAGTAAAGACGGTTGTTCTTTTTGTCGAAGGCCATTGCGGCTACACCGGTTCCGAAAGCGGCATTGATAGTGTTGCCATAGCGGTCATCCATTAACGGTGCGGAGAATTGTTTCTTCGTAGTTGCGTCATAACCAAGAAAAGCCACATCGTTACCACTCAATAATACCTGGCCAAACTCGCCGGTCTGCAGGTTGAGTTTACGGAGATAATTCCAATTAGGGCCCTGCTGCTGAATATCAGTTATCGCATACGCAAAGCGGTCGGCCTGTTGGCCAGATGCCGGACAAGCCAGCATAGCAGTTCCTAAGACAAGGGAAATAAAGGGTAAATTTTTTCTCATACAAGAAGGTTTTATTGTTTTTGGTAAAAAGAGAAACGGAACATTAAATTACGACATTTCCGGGTGTGCTGAAAAAAAAATATATAAAAGTTTGCCGGTCCGGTAAAGAGGGTGGGTATCCGGTCTGTTTCCGGTTTTTTCTTCACCGGCCTGGTATTTACTTATCGTTTTTCTTCCGGCTTAGATATGTTTTTTCCGGCATAGGTCTTTGTACTTTTATTTCGGTTAAGGCCGCACAGGGTTTCCAGTTTTTATGCATTTCTCCGGGTAATTGCTGGTAGAGCTTTGTGCCTTCTGTTTTCCAATGGAGCATGTCATCGCTAACTTCTTTGATGATTCTGGCGGGGTTGCCCACTATCAAACTACGACGGGGTATTATTTCTCCTTCTTTAATAAAGGATAAGGCACCTACAATACTTTCATCACCTAACTGTACATTATCCATGATGACTGCATTCATTCCTACCAAACAATTTTTTCCAACCATGGCTCCGTGAATGATAGCTCCATGTCCAATATGTGCTCCTTCTTTTAATAGCACCGTTACACCCGGAAACATATGGATGGTACAGTTTTCCTGCACATTACATCCATCTTCAAGAATGATTTGCCCCCAATCACCCCGTAAGGCAGCACCAGGACCGATATAACAATCTTTCCCGATTATCACATTGCCGGTAACTGCGGCCTGTGGATGCACGAAAGAAGAGGGGTGAACAACTGGTTTTATTTGGTTGAATTCGTAAAACATGTGTGGTAGGTAGAAAAGTAAGTAAAGAAAGTAAATAGAGTATATAAAGAAAGTAAAGTATATAGCCTTATCAGGGATTGGAATTGCCTTTCTTATGCTCATCTCTTTTTTTTCGAAGAAAAGCCAGGTAGCCATTTAGGATTCTTTCTACTTCTTTTCCTTTTTGTTTCATTGCATTTAATTGTTCTGCTGAAATATATTTTTCATCAAAGGTATCAATTAAATGGTTTTTTGTTTCCGTTAAAGAGCCTCTTGCCTGAATACAATAATGTATCTGATCCGGATAGGTAAATCGGCCGTGCCCTTCGGTTATTAGCGCATGAATAGAACGGGAACTACGAATTAGCTGGTCAGTAAGCCTGTATTTTTCTTCGGAAGGAAAAGAAGTTGAAAGCACCCTAACATCATTTTTAAATTCTCTTACTCTTTTCCATAGCTCCAACTCTTCAAACCCAAAAATTTCGTTACTCATACTATCGGAATGTTTATGTACAAACTGTATTTATTTTATATACTTATTAGCTTTTTATCTGTTCTGTAACATAAACCCTTGAATTGCGCAACAAGATGTTCTTTCTGATTGATAATCGTAATATGATAAAGCCCTGTACTCTGACCATTATGCAATTCTTTCGCTTCCGCTGTTAATATATCATCCACCTGCACCGGTTTGATAAAATTGATGGACGTATCAAGTGCAACCGACAGGACATTCCGGTTATTACAGGCAAATGCAAAAGCACTATCCGCCAGAGAGAACGCAATACCACCGTGAACAATGCCAAAGCCATTGATCATTTCTTTACGTACAGTCATTTTTATTTTGCTATACCCTTCCTTTATCTCCAGTACTTCGATTCCCAGCCATTGACTGAAGAGGTCGTGTTCCATCATATGCGATACAACGCTGGCGGCTAACTGGTCTTTATCAGGGCTCATAATTGTAATGAATAAGTTGTAGTATGCGTTTTATTCTCCTTTGAAATCAGCAGACCTTTTTTCCAGGAAGGCTTGTACTCCTTCTTTATAATCGGCTGTTTTAGCCGCCCGTTGTTGAAAAATATCTTCATCCTGCAATTGTTCATCCCAGGAGTTGACAAAAGAGTTGTTTAGCAACAACTTGGTATAGGCGAGGCCTTTGGTGGGCATTTTAGCGAGGTAATAGGCAATGAGTAATGCATTTTCTGCAAAAGCTTCTGGCTGGAAAACTTTGTAGATCATTCCCATTCTTTCCGCTTCTGCTGCGGTTACTTTTTCACCCAGCATCATCAGGGCAGATGCTTTTTGCCAGCCAACCAGTCTTGGTAAAGTGAACGTGCCACCACTATCGGGTATCAAACCTATTTTACTGAATGCCTGTATAAAGGAAGCTGATTCGTTGGCTACAACGATATCACAGCATAACGCAATATTGGCGCCGGCACCGGCCGCCACCCCGTTTACAGCTGCTATTACCGGTTTCCCCAGTTTTCTTATCCTTGTTACGATCGGGTTGTAATGTTCACTTAATATCCGTTGCATACCCGGGCCGTTGGGATCCACCACTTCGGCCAGGTCCTGCCCGGCACTAAACCCCTTACCGGCGCCGGTAATATATACACAGCGAACGGATTTGTTGATGCATTTGTCCAAAGCATCTTGCAGTTGCAAAGCCATTTCCCGGTTAAAGGAATTGAGTTTATCAGGACGGTTGAGGGTGATGAAACCAATGGCATCTTTTATTTCAAAAAGTATAGAAGACATATGAAACGGGGTTTAGAATTTAGGCTAAGATACTGCTCAAAAACTGGTAATTTTAAATAAGAAATTTGTAAATTAATGCAACGAAACCAATAGTCTAAACGACATTAAAAAAACTTCTGTATGAAAAAATTACTTTTTTTTTGCTTATCAGCACTTATTACTGCTACTTCATTAATGGCTCAGCCCAACCTTGTTCCTAACCCGCAGTTTGAGTTGAACAGGCCATCTTCAGGAGAGTATGTTTATCAAAACCCGTTGATGGAAAAATACCAAAAGGGTTGTTTGGAAAATCTTTTTCGCTACTCTCAATGCCAAAACTGGACCATTTGGCTGGGCGGCACTACTAATGCAGCCGGTGTGATGACAGAGACAGTAAAAGCAGCTTCTAATTGCGTACCACCCTGGCCTAATTATGTAATGAATAATATGATGCATGTAAAAACTACCTTAGGTGGCAGCGGTATCGTTAATTCAGATATTACAGCGGGTACTATTAAAGTAAAAATTACCTGTTGGGTATAAGTATTCAAAGGGAAAGTGGATTTTGCTTATGGTCCTACTGGTAGCGGAGTTGTAAGAACAAGCTCAATCTCCCGGTGTAAATGGGAGAAGTTGGAAATGACTAAAATCGGCGCAGAAGCTTGTAACCAGATAACTCTCTATTCCAAAGACAGCGATGCAGAGTTTTATGTGGATGCCGTATCGGTAATAAAATTGTAACTAATAAATCAAACTTTTAGTATAAAAGAATGTGCTTGCAGCGAATGAATGAATCAATGGCATTTGAAATAATCAAACGGCTCTTTACAATCATCACATTGGTATAATGCTTTACAGGCTGTGCTGCCAAACTCGCTGATCCGATGGGTGAGGTGCGAATTACAATGAGGGCATTGTACCGCTTGGTCGGGTGCAAATAAATCATTATTGCAAACCTGTTGCCGGGGGTTCGGAGGCGCAATACCGTATTCTTTCAATTTTGATTTCCCTGCTTCACTCATCCAGTCGGTGGTCCATACCGGAGAAAGTACGGAGGTGATTTTTATTTTTTTATATCCATGTTCAGCTAAAGCAAGGCGAATATTCATTGCAATCATATCCATAGCCGGGCAACCCGTGTAAGTGGGGGTGATGATTACTTCAATCTCCGTGTCATTTATTTTCACCTCCCGTACAATTCCCAGGTCGGTAATCGTGAGTACGGGCACTTCCGGGTCGGTTACTGTTTCCAGTACTGACCAGATCTTTTGTTTTTGTGTTAATAATGAAGTTTCGATATTCATACTATAAAGCTCCTATAGGGGTTGGGGTTTACCATGTTGCGCCAGGATAAGCTCTTTGCATATATTGCAGTTCTGTCAGAATATATCCTAAATGTTCTGTATGTTTTCCTTCTTTGCCACCGCTTTGCATAAACACGGCCCCTCCACCCCCAACGGGGGGGGGTATCAGCGAAGCCTCATTTAAAATTGCACTCACTTTTTGATCCCAGGCTTCTTTTAATGATTTCACATCAACAATATTTTCATACTCCGCCGGCTCAAACATTTCGCCGGTATAGCTCCATAGCTCATCCATAGCTTTCAGCATACGGCTATGGCTTTCTTCTGTACCATCACCCAAACGGATGACCCACTCACTGCTCCAGCGAACATGATAAGCTGTTTCTTTAATTGATTTGGCGGCGATGGCAGCTAACTGCTCATTAGTACAATGCTGTAATTTTTCAAATAGTAAATACTGAAACTGGCTGTATAAATATTGGCGAAGGATCGTTTGCCCCCAATCTCCATTAGGTTGTTCTGCCAGCAATAGATTTTTGAATTCCCGTTCTTTTCTCAGGTAAGCCAACGAGTCTTCTGTTGCCGGGTTGATAGGTTGATTGGTTAATTGATTAATTAATAATGCCGCATACTGGTAAAAATTTCTTGCCTGTCCCAATAAATCCAGAGAGATATTAGTGATCGCAATATCCTGTTCCAATATCGGCCCGTGTCCGCACCACTCACTGTTTCGTTGTGAAAGAATAAGTGTAGTATCTGCTAAGTGTAAGGTATAATCGATCAGGGAATTTTTCATACGAATGTCCATTTAAGAGACGGGTGCTTACATGTGATTTACTTCATCCGGTAAATTATAAAAAGTAGGATGACGGTATATCTTATCTACCGCAGGTTCATATAATTCGCCGGCCTCTTCAGGATTGGATGCAGTAATGTATTTGCTTTCCACTACCCAGATGCTTACTCCTTCCATTCTTCTTGTATAAACATCCCTTGCATTTTCAATGGCCATTTGCGCATCGGCTGCATGCAGGCTGCCGGCATGTTTATGGTCAAGCCCTTGTTTGCTACGAATGAATACTTCCCAAAGTGGCCAATTTGAGCTGTCGTTCTTTGTTTGGTAATTACTACCGCCACCTTTTTCTTCCGGAATATCTCCGTAATAGAATTTTTTTATAAATGTGTTATTCATAAAATTTTTTTATCAGTTTTTTACTTCAATGGCGTATGACGTAAATCTTGCTGAGTCAGCTGCCTTTTTTTCTTCGCTCCAAAACTTATACATTTTAATGGTGGTAACACCTGTCTTGACTGGTAGAAGTACAAGTGTCTTGCTGATACTTCCTCCAGCCATATCCGGAGAGCTAATATCTGTTGTAATAATATTCTCCAGTTTTACAATACCAAGGCTATCGCTGATGCCAAAATTGGTAGAAGCTTCATAAGCACAACCCCGGCAGGTACTCTCAAAGATTACCATGGTATCTGTCATTTTCACAAGATTAACCGTATCGCTTCGGAGGCTAATTCGGTTATCTTCTTTTGTTTCTTTAATAACTTCTTTTTCTTTCTTAGCATTAGTACAAGATGCAAAAGCAAAAAATAGTACAGGAATAATAGTTATTTTTTTCATCAGGCTGCCTTAGTTTTAGCTATTTTTCTTTTCTCTGCAAATGCCATTGCCGCTTCTCTTACCCATTGGCCTTCTTCATGCGCCTTTCGTCTTGCTTGGAGGCGTTGTTTATTGCAAGGACCATTTCCTTTTACCACGTTCCAGAATTCGGTCCAATCGATCTCGCCAAAATCATAATGCTTTCTTGTTTCATTCCATTTCAATGCCGGGTCAGGCAGGGTCATACCCAACACTTTTATTTGCTCCACACACATATCTACAAACTGCTGGCGCAATTCATCATTGGTTTTCCTTTTTATTTTCCATTTCATGCTCTGGTCGCTATTGGTGCTTTCGCTGTCTTTAGGACCAAACATCATCAGCGATGGCCACCACCATCGGTTGATGGCATCCTGGCACATCGCTTTTTGTTCATTGGTGCCTCTGCTTAATACCAGCAGTGATTCAAAACCCTGCCGCTGATGAAAACTTTCTTCCTTACAAATGCGAACCATTGCTCTTGCATAAGGCCCATACGAAGTTCTGCAGAGCATTACCTGGTTTAAAATGGCTGCACCATCTACCAACCAACCGATTGCTCCCATATCAGCCCACGTCAATGATGGATAATTAAATATGGAAGAGTATTTGGCTTTACCGCTGTTCAGGTCATTAATCATTTCTTCACGGCCCATGCCGAGTGTTTCAGCGGCAGCATATAAATACAAACCATGACCGGCTTCATCCTGTACTTTGGCAATCAGAATGGCTTTTCGTTTTAAGGAAGGAGCTCTTGAAATCCAGTTGCCTTCTGGCAACATACCAACTATTTCGCTGTGGGCATGCTGACTTATCTGGCGGATGTTTGTTTTGCGATATGCATCGGGCATCCAGTCTTTGGGTTCGACCTTCGTTTCGCTGTCGATCTTTTGCTGAAAAATTTGTTCAAAATTCTGGACGGGCATAGCACTCATTTTTAAGGCACAAATCTACTAAAACTAACGCCTGTTTGAGTGATTTGTTGAGGAAAGCCATAATTCGATTTCAAATAAAAAAAGCAGCCAGGAATAGCCACTTTTAAGTAAAACCATGACATCAGAAAATTGGACGCTGTTTGACAGGGTCATTTCCGGTATACAATTTCTTTGTTGTCGATATATAAATCCTGGCCGGCTAGTTCAACAAGGGCAATATCGTTGTTCAAATCACCGCAATCATAAACCCGACAGGTAATGACTTCTTTTCCGGAAGTTTTAATACTGCATTGATTTTATAAAAAGATCCTGGTTTTTTTTACCCGCCGCCATGGTTTTACCCGCATTGGGTTTAAAATCCTTATAGTCTTTGGTGGTAAAATCTTTTGCTGTAAGCTCTTTGCCATTTGCTTTTACACTGCTTTTGAAGAGGATGCCTTTTGAATTAAAATACATCCGCGTTTCCCATTCATTTCCCTCCTCTGCCTCCTTGCAATAATAGAAAAGCAGTTTGCCATCTTTATACAGGTATTCTTCATTGGTTGAAAGGTGAGAAGCCTTCCGGGAAATATTTACTTTTAGCAAAACATTTTTAGGGTTTCTTTCTGCTGCACTTATATGGTCAGGCGGGTCATTATACCAAAAATCAGTTGTTTCTGTGTAATTACCTACTGCCGGCCAGCTTCTTCCGTTATTATTGGTAATCCATTTATTGTTATACAATGGGCCTTCAAAACCCTGTTCTATTGATTCCGTTATTTGTTTATTGACATCGGTGTAATGATTTCGGATTGTTGTTTCCGTTTGTGCAGTTACAAAAAGAGATGGGCAGATAAGGGCAAAAAGAAGGATGCGGGTCATAGTCATTTATTTTGAAGAGTATAATAATAAAGCTGGCTATCTTACTTGACATCAAAATCCACCACCACTGTTTTTGTTTTCGGGTGCGACTGGCAGGTAAGAATATATCCCTGTTCAATTTCTTCTTCTTCAAGTCCCCAGTGCACATCCATACTGACTTCCCCTTCCAGCAGTTTGGCTTTGCAAGTACAGCAAACACCGCCTTTGCAGGCAAAAGGCAGGTCGGCCCCTTGCTTTAATGCTGCATCCAGTATCGTTGTATCACTGGTGAGCGACAGATCAAAATCAAAGGAACGGCCGTCCAGCTTTACAGAAATTCTGCTCTTTGGTCCGCTATCTGCTCCCGACTTCTGACTAACGACTCCCGACTTCTTCTGCCCTGGCGTTGTAAATAATTCAAAATGAATTTTCTTTTTATCAATTCCTTTTTGCTGTAAAAAATCTTTTACTGAAAAAATCATTTCTTCCGGCCCGCAGATAAAGAGGTCATCAAATGAAGTATAATCAATCAGCTTTGCTAATTCATGCAGCTTTTCTGTATTGATCCTGCCGAAATTAATGGTAGCATCTGTTCTTTCGCGGCTAAGGATGTTGATGAGATTAAACCGTTGCAGGTATTTGTTTTTCAAACCCTCCAGTTCTTCAAAGAAAATAATGGAAGAACGGGTCTTGTTTCCATATACTAAAGTAAAGCTGCTGTTCGGCTCTGTTCGTAAGGTGGTTGTAATAATAGAAAGCAAGGGTGTAATACCGCTGCCGGCGGCAAAACCGAGATAATTTTTTCGGCTGGCGGGATCAAGTTCAACATAAAATTTGCCAACCGGTTGCATCACTTCCAGGATATCGCCTTTTTTCAGATCGGTATTGGCAAAGGAGGAAAATAAACCCCCGTCCACTTTTTTGATCGCTACCTTCCATTCCTTGTCCAGGGGAGAACTGCAGATCGAATACGTTCTGCGAACCTCTTCCTGGTTGATCGTAGTACGCATGGAAAGGCTTTGACCCTGTTTAAAAAGGAAGTCCTCTTTTAATGTTTCGGGAATTTCGAAAGTCACCGATACGCAGTCATCGGTTTCTTTTTTAACCTCCTTTACCAGCAGCTGGTGAAAGTGAATAGACATGTACTCAGTTCTTTTTTAATCCGCTAATCAGGTGATTGACCATATTGTCTTCCATTGTTTCGGGAGTAATTTTTTTTCCGCTGCGGTGCCAGAATTCCAGGCCCCGCACCGAGGAAAGGATGGTCAGTGTGGCCACATAGGGAAGCACCGGGTTCATTTCTTTATTCCGGATCCCTTCTTCAAAGATGGCCTCCATTTTTTGAACATAGTGGCGGCGCTGGGTGGTGAAGTTGGTATGATATGGCTCAGTCAAATGAATCCACTCATTGATCATGACAGTATAATCATCAAAACGATTCAGCATCATCTGTACATGAAAACGGATCAGGGATTCAATTTTTTTAGTACTGCTCAGCTGGCTCTCATCCAGACTCTCGAGGTGAACATTGCAATCATTGGCGATCCGAAAAACGATTTCCTGTAAAATTTCTGACTTGGATTGAATGTGATTATATAAACTGGCAGCTTCAATGCCTACTGCTTCGGCAAGGTCCCGCATGGAAGTAGCCGGAAACCCCTTTTCTCTAAACATGGCAGATGCCCGAAGGATGATAAAATCTTTCTTGGAAGCTTTTTTTCGTTGTGCTTTGGCCATACCCAAAGATACTATTCTGCCGGTAATACAATTACTGGTTAGCTTTCGGCTTTACCGGTACGGAAAGCGGCTCTCTTAATTCCTTTCGCTGCGGGATAATCAACTCCTCGCTCAGGTCTGGTTTGATACTGCGGGCTGCGCCCATGTCTCCCTGCGAATCGAAAAAGGTCCAGAAAAGTCCGCCATCCCATGATTCGGCAATGAGCGGATCCATACCAGTCACTCTGAACCCCTGCCATTCCAGCACGGAGTTGAGCTCCACGATGGCCAGCATATCTTTCCCGATCTTTAATACCTGTACTATTTTTCCCAGCTCATATTTTTTCCAGGCCGTCTCTGGCACGTCACCGAAGGCGGACGCCAAATATTCACTGAATTCCTTTTTCCCTCCCAGGGAACCAACCATCGCAGGGTAACTGTAACGGGTGAAAAGGTCCCAGTTTTTTGTTTTAAACCCATGTGTAAGGCTGTCGGCGCAACGACGGATATTTGTCTTTATAAAGCTGGTATCAAATTGGGCTTGAGAAAAAAGAGCCATGAATAATAAGCCTGTTACCAGCTGGTGCCGTTTGATCATATTACGGATGATTATCTTTCAAAGGTATTAAAAACAAGCGGATTGCTTTTTTCCCTATCCAAATTCATGTAGGTTTGCACGCATTTTAACAGTTAATAGTCATAAGTCTTAAGTCAGGAGCCAGATCCGGCTAAGCATTCCCGGCTTATTTAATTTTAAACTTCAACTTCAATCAATATGTCACTCATTTCTGTCGGCACCATGGCCTTTGATGCTATTGAAACTCCTTTTGGTAAAACAGATAAAATAGTGGGGGGCTCTGCTACCTATGTAGCCTATGCCGCCAGTAATTTTGTAAAACCTGTTCAGCAGATATCCATTGTGGGCTATGACTTTCCAAAAGAAGAAATGGAAGAACTGAAGAAAAGAGGGGTACAATTAGAAGGAGTGGAGATTGTTCCGGATAAAAAATCATTTTTCTGGAGCGGCCGTTATCATGAGGATATGAACAGCCGTGATACGCTGGTCACTGATCTTAATGTACTGGCCGATTTTAATCCTAAAGTTCCTGACAGTTATCAGGGAGCAGAGTTTTTAATGTTAGGTAACCTGTCACCGGCTATCCAGTTAAGTGTGATACAGCAATTAAAGAAAAGACCGAAGCTGATCGTAATGGACACCATGAATTTCTGGATGGAAATTGCGATGCCAGACCTGGAAGAAGTTTTAAAGCATGTGGATATGCTGATGGTGAATGATGCAGAGGCCCGGCAGTTGTCCGGACAGTTCTCATTGGTAAAAGCAGCAAAAAGTATCATGGCGATGGGCCCGAAATACCTGATCATTAAAAAAGGCGAACACGGGGCTTTGCTCTTTCATGGCACGGATGTATTCTTTGCGCCAGCGTTGCCATTGGAAGAAGTGTTTGATCCGACAGGAGCCGGTGATACCTTTGCCGGTGGCTTTATGGGTCATTTGGCAAAATCCGGAGATATCTCTTTCGAAAGTATGAAACGGGGTATCATCGTAGGTTCTGCTATGGCCAGTTTTTGTGTAGAAAAATTTGGCCCGACCCGGTTAAAGGAAATATCAATGGCTGATATCACTAACAGGATCCAGCAGTTCAAGGATTTGGTGAGTTTTGAGATCGAACTCGTCTGAGTGAAATCCCGGTATACCGGGATCGAACTGGTTTAACGCTTGCGAGTCCCCGCAGATAATTCGAGCAGCAGTATTTTAAAAAGGACGAAGCAAACTCCCTGTTTGTACTAACGGCCCGTTAAATAAACATGCCTGGTTTTGAAACCGGTTTTTTTAATTAAATTTGAGAATTTTTTTTATGGAAGTATCATTAAAAAACATTGTGTGGCAGGAAGGAAAGTATTTTGTAGCCCAGTGCCTGAATGTGGAAGTTAGCAGTTTTGGTGAAACTAAGGCTGAAGCACTGACAAATCTTAATGAAGCTTTGGAGTTGTTTTTTGAGGATACCTCCCTGGATATAATTCAGCAAGTTGAGAACCCTGAAATAATTACAACAGCTTTCGGCCATGCCTAAGCTTTACCCCTCCGACTATATAATTAAAGTATTACTCAATAAAGGGTTTCTTTTCATCTCACAGAAAGGGAGCCATGCTAAATACAGAAAAACAGGCAATCCTACTTTAAATGTTATTGTTCCAGCAGGAAGAAAAGAGATTCCCAGCTGAACCTTTAATTCAATTATAAGGCAAAGTGGTTTGACAAGAGAAGATTTTGAAAAATAAAACAACGTGTTTTATCAATTATAGAAGTCAATATTCGAATTCATCACGGTTTGCCTATACTTCTTATGAGAGAATGGCTTACTTAATGATGATTTGTTGTAACCAGCCCTATAATTTTCTCGCAAGCACCACCGCCTTCTTGAATTGCTCTTTCTTCCCCTGCGGGTTAAATATTTCCGTAAAAATGATATAAGTGCCAATGGGTAGTTTATTGCCTTTATCATCGAGACCATCCCAGTTCCAGTAACCGGATAATCCAAGCGTTCCGTTACGAACAAGATTCCGGATAGGTCTTCCCGCTGCATCAAAGATGGTAATATTGGCCACATAACCGGGTTCTGTTAACTCATATTGTATCGTCGCAATATCATCCCGCCCGTCATTGTCGGGAGAAAACACTTTTGGCGTTATCTCAATTTTTGCATTGATAGAATTAAGCAATTTATACTGAGAATTTTTATACGTCGGGGTCGCATACCCAGCGGTGGAAGCGGCACTATGCCAGTTGGTTGCATCTTGTGACGGCCCTGCCGGATCAATTCTTTCCAGGGAAACGCCTTCTGGATTATCGATTAGTTTAAAATGCCAGTCATCTTTATATTTTACTTCATCAACTACAGTACCCTGGAAGTTTAAAGCAACAACCGTTCCTTCATCATCAGAAAAAGGAGGTGGGGAGGAGACAAGTAAAACCTGGTCAGGATTTTTAACGAGGTATTGCATTGCCAGGTTATCCGGGTCAGCTGTTTCTACAATATAATTTCCCGGGAAAATATAAAGAGGCGTAGTGCTTAATGGCTTGATGGAGCTGATCACACCGCTGCTGTTCCGGTTAGCGATATACAATTTTGCTGCATCAAAGATCTTATTACTGTTATTGTAAAATTCAACGAAATCAAAAGCATTGGAGCGGGGATTGAATAATATTTCATTGATAATCCACTCACCGGCTGCTGGATCAACGGGCAAACCAACTCTTGCCTTGTTGGCTGCGCCGATCGTATTATTTTTACAATCCTTTACATTGGTTGCAGTGATGGTATAAACCGTATTGGCAGATAAAGGACCTGTTGTTTTCAGTTGTACCTGGTTAAATAAAGGAGTGATAGCTGTTGCGCTAAGCAGGGTTGCCCCGTTATCAATGGAATAATTGGCAAGTGTAGCACCGGATAAACTATCAACCGGCTCATCATATACCAACACAATGGTTATATTATCGGTTGTATACGCTCTTTTCAGTTGGGGAGCTGTTGGATCATTGTTAACGGCATCAACTGAATTTTTGATACCGGGAGAACCACCGGCTGTACTGATGCTGGCTTTCCAGTTACTGCTTTCGGCACAGGGGCTTTTGGTGTCGATCATTTCGAGGGTCCAGCCTCCGTCTTTTTTTAATTCGTTTTGGTACCAGGAAGCTGTATAGCTAACAGCATGAATGGTTCTTCCATTGGCAGCCCGCAGGAATAACTGATCGCCATCATTATCTAAAGAAGGAAAACTTGTCACAGCAATCGTGGTACCAAAGAGTGACAGGGCAGCTACAGCACTACCTGTACAAATGATAACATAACCATCTGGTTGTAATACAAAACTGGGCATGGGACCACTTTGCCCCGTTGCATCCCCGATCCGCCAGTTCAGCAGGTTGATGGGCGCTGCGGTTGTATTTCTTAATTCGATCCATTCGTTATTAGGTAAACCTACCTGGGGAGTTGGGTCGGCCATGATCTCATCTATTACTACATCATACCTGTTTTGTGCCGCGATACAGGCAGGCACTAACAGGGAAAACAGCAGTAATAATTTCGAAAATTTCATTACTACCAAGTTAATTCAAACGTTTGTAATAAAGTAAATACGATAAAAATTATTCATTAATATTTGGGGTTAAACTATAGCCATCCTATTTTTGCCTGACCACTACATGAACAAAGGTGGTTACTTGAAAACATGATTGTAATGAAACATACAAAACGCAGCAAGAAACATTCCTCCCTTCGGCTTGGCTCAGGATGAAGGTTTGCAGCGTTATGTATGTAACAACATAAAAGTTTAGCAGGCCTTCCTTAACCGGAGGGCCTTTTTGTTTACACTTCGGGCTTTAGCGAAGGAGGATTTGCCTGGCATAACCCAATTTGATATTGAATTATTCACTTTTAAAACAAACAGTAAATGAAAGTTGCAGTCGTAGGCGCCACCGGCCTGGTTGGTACAAAAATGCTCCAGGTATTGGCAGAAAGAAATTTCCCCCTTACAGAATTAGTTCCAGTGGCTTCAGAAAGGTCAGTAGGTAAAGAAGTAACATTTAAGGGAAAGCAGTATAAGATAGTGAGTATGACAGATGCGATTGCAGCAAAACCGGCCGTAGCTATTTTTTCTGCCGGCGGCAGCACTTCCTTGGAATGGGCACCTCAGTTTGCAGCAGCGGGTATTACCGTGATTGATAACTCTTCTGCCTGGCGGATGGACCCGTCAAAACCATTGGTGGTGCCAGAGATCAATGCGGATATTCTAACAAAAACTGATAAGATCATTGCTAATCCTAATTGTTCTACCATACAGATGGTGGTGGCCATAAATCCCCTGCATAAAAAATATGGCATTAAGCGAATCGTTGTTTCTACATACCAGAGTGTAACGGGAACAGGTGTAAAAGCCGTAGAACAATTGCGGGGGGAAAGAATAAAAGAAGTAAAAGGGGAAAGTACGGAATACCCGATGGCTTATAAATACCCGATTGATCTGAATGTGATACCACAGATCGATGTGTTCCTTGATAATGGCTATACCAAGGAGGAAATGAAAATGGTAAAAGAAACCTGCAAAATCATGCGGGATGATTCAATACGGGTTACGGCCACCACGGTGCGTATTCCTGTAATGGGCGGACATAGCGAAGCCGTGAATGTGGAATTTGAAAAAGACTATGATCTTGCCGAAGTAAAAGCATTACTGCAATCATCTCCCGGTATTATCGTGGTGGATGACGTGGCCAACCAATTGTATCCTATGCCCATGGATGCCCACGAAAAAGATGAAGTGTTTGTTGGCAGGTTAAGAAGAGATGAGTCGCAGCCAAATACGTTAAATATGTGGGTGGTCAGTGATAACCTGCGTAAAGGAGCAGCAACGAATGCGGTGCAGATAGCGGAGTACCTGCTGTCTAAAAACCTCTTTTGATACTTACTCCATACTTTTATTGATAAATTCGATCAGCGGTTGCAGTGCTTCAAAAGCTGCAACCGTTTTCTTTACCAGGTCTTTTGAAGCCAGGTCTGCATCTGTCAGGCTGACCATCGCTACATAACTTTTCATTTTCAGGTACTGTGCTGCAGGGTTGTCTGCTTCATATCCCTTTGGCACACGGCTTAAGGTATATTCAGCATTTTTACTAAGGTCGCCATACACGACCTTAAATTTTTTTGCAGCAATTATTTTTTTAAACGCTGAAAAAGTATAATCTATTTCCTGTCTTACTTTTCTCAGTTCATCGGGCATGGGCATCCAGATGCCTCCACCGGTAAAGCTGCCGCCGGGCTCGAAGTGAAAATAATAGCCCGCAGAGTTTTCACCTTTTTTTCCGCCTTTGTTAATGCTGGCGCCAAAATTTGATTTGTAAGGAGATTTGTCTTTTGAAAACCTGACATCCCGGTTGATCCGGAACATACAATCTTTAGCGACCAGCGCTTTTATAGAGGGATCTTTTTTGCCATGCTGGTCGATCACTTTTTGGATAAAGCCCGCAAAGTCTGCTTTGGCCTGCTCATACCGTTTCCTGTTCTTGTCAAACCAGGGCTTATTGTTATTCTTCTTTAGCTCTTTCAGGAATTTAATCGTGGAAGCACTCAGCATCTTTTAGTTTTTGCTAAGATAAGACAGATATGTCAGGAGGGTTCAACCATGAACAAAAAACGAATGACAAATCTAAGTTCCCCCTATTGAGGACTGGGGTTTATATTCTTCCCCAATTCTCCCCGCTCTTGATCCGGTACATGGTCATTTCACTCACGCCGTAGTTTTTGGCCAGTTGCCTGATCGTGATAGTCCGCTTCTTGCTTCCAAGGATATTTTTTATTTTTTTAACCTGGCTGATATTCAGTTTCAACCCTTCGCTTTTATTTGCCTGCTTTTCTTTGTAAGCCAATTTCGCCGGGCTGTCCTGCTGGTGAGCGATCATTTTTTCCAGGGTAGCCCAGCTGAGGTTCTTTACATTGTTGTCAAGTTTGTTATGATTATGATGAATAACATACTTGTGTTTAGCTGAAGGCTTTGTCATAAACAATTGCGCCATTTCACGGTGGATATACAAAGTGCCTTTGTTATTCGGGCGGTGAAGGTTCAGGGTCCGGTAACCGGTGGTCAATGAACCACTCAGCAGCTTACCATCCTCCAGCACATTTTGTTTATAACTGGCAATGCGTCCTGTACTGGACACAGCATACCGATTGCGCAAAAGCCTCCATCCGGAAAACGTCAATGGTTTCCAGACTTCGCCGGCTAATTTTTTGATCATAGATTTTATTTTAGCCCGGGACAGGATGTCCGCCTTGATAACTATGGTACGATAAGGTTATGAAAGAGGTTGTTGTTGTCTAAGATAAATAATTTACAGGCAAGGACAATATTATTTTTTACCGGTGATCTGCAGGAACTCTGCCTCAGAAATGATCTTTACGGTATTGATCTTCTTCGCTTTTTCCAGTTTGCTGCCCGCATCTTCGCCTACGACCAGGTAGTTCAGCTTGGCACTGACACCAGTAAGTAGCTGGCCGCCATTTTCTTCGGCAATAGCTTCCGCCTCACTTCGCTTTAAAGTGGGCAAAGTGCCGGTAAATAAAAACGTTTGTCCTTTCAGGTTGCTACCAGCCGATAATTCTTTCTTTTGATTTTTTAATTGCAGGCCGTTTTTCTCCAGCTCCTCCAACATCTCTATATTGCTTTTGTTGCTGAAGAAATGGTAGATACTGCCCGCTACTTTGGGCCCCACATCTTCCAGGTTCTGTAGTTGTTCCAGGGAAAATTTTTTAAAATCAAGCAAGTGGTTGACGGCCTGTGCTAAGGTTTTAGCGGTAGTCTCTCCCACAAAGCGGATACCCAATCCATAGATCAGGCGATGGAGTGGTTGTTGCCGGGAATTCTCAATAGCGGATCGTAAGTTGTCAATTGATTTTTCTTTGAATCCTTCCAGTTGCGAAATGGATGTAAAATCAAGTTGGTAAATGCCGGGTATATCTTTCAACAGGCGGAGTTCATAAAACTTGCGGACATTGGCATCGCCAAAGCCGCGGATATCCATGGCATCTTTACTGACGAAATGTATGATCCGTTCTACTACCTGTGCAGGGCATTCAATATTGATACAACGCCATACGGCTTCTTCTTCTTCTTTAAATAGCTGGCTGCTGCAAACAGGGCAGGTTTTGGGAAAAACGATTTTCTTCTCTTTCCCGGTTCGGGTATCCGTTAGTGATTTAACGATCTGTGGAATAACATCACCAGCTCTTTCTATCAGCACGACATCACCAATGCGCAGGTCTTTTTCCCGGATATACTCTTCGTTATGAACAGAAATGCTGCTAACTGTAACGCCGCCTACTGCAACCGGCTCTAATTTTGCCACGGGGGTTACGGCACCTGTTCTACCCACCTGGTATTCTAGATCCAGTAATCTGGTAGTGGCCTGTCTTGCTTTGAATTTGTAAGCAATGGCCCAGCGGGGATGGTGAGAGGTCATACCCATTTTATCCTGGAGGGTGATTTCATTTACTTTGATCACCATACCATCGATCTCATAAGGCAGATCATCCCTTACGGCTTCAAAGTCGCTGCAATATTTTATTACCCCATCAATTCCTTTAAAGATCTTTTTTTCTTTTTGCGGGCTGCGAAATCCCAATTCCCACAACATTGCTAATGAATCAGCGTGGGTCATAAGTTCAGCAGGAACTTTTTTGCCCTTCATCAGTGAGTAATAACTAACATGATAGATAAATGCTTCGAGGTTTCTTTTGGCGGCTTCCTTCGGATCTTTGATACGAAGTGTACCGGCAGCTGAATTACGGGGGTTAGCTAAAGGAGCAAGCCCTTTCTCTACAAGCTCATCATTATATTTTTTAAAATTCTTTTTATTAATGAGTACCTCACCTCTCAGCTCCACCTGTTGTAATCCATAGGCAGTAAATTTTGCTGACAGGGGAACAGAGCGGATCTGTTTGATATTTGCTGTTACTTCATCACCTTCTACTCCATCGCCCCGGGTAGCACCCCGAACCAGCAGATCGTTCTCATAAACCAGGGAAATGCTTCCGCCGTCAAATTTGGGTTCTACACAATATTCAATCGTGGAGAGTCCGGTTAATTCCTTAGCCTTCCGGTCAAAATCAATAAGGTCGTCGCTGTTATAGGAATTGTCCAGTGATAACATCGGAACCAGGTGCTGGGCTGTCGGGAAATCTTTGGTCAGTCCTTTGGCCACCCGCTGCGTGGGAGAGTCGGGTGTTTTCAATGCGGGGTCTGCTTCCTCTATTTTTTCCAGGGCTTTAAAAAGCTGGTCGTATTCATAATCACTGATCAACGGATCATTTAATATATAATAGCGGTGTTCATGAAAGCGGAGCACATCCCGGAGTGGGTCCAGCTCTTTTTTGGTAACAGAACCTGCTGCTTGTTTTTTAATCAATTCAGTCGTAAGCTTTTGCAGCTTGTTGGTTGTTTCCTTTGAATACATGTTTGTAAATAAACGGGAAGGTAGAAAAAAAATGAAAATAACCCGGCATAAAACCAGTAGGTCAGTGGAAGAAGCTTTCCATTCGGCCTCCAGCTTTCGAAAAGCTTTCATCAAGGCAAACTGATCCCCCGTTGTCTGCAGTGTTCAATAAATAAAAAAAGGTTGAAGGGTTGTGTTTAGTCTGTGACTTAACATCGGCTTTGTAAAAGCCGTCAAACTTGTAACTTTAGGAAAAAGGCATGAGTGAAGGCGGCTACAAAATACGTAACCAGGCAGCCATCCATTTTATAACATTTGCTGTAGTAGAGTGGGTAGATGTATTTACAAGAAAAGATTACCGTGATACAGTATTGGGTAGTATAAAATACTGCCAGCAGGAAAAAGGATTGCTGCTGCATTGTTGTTGTATCATGAGCAATCATTTGCATTTGATTGTATCAGCAAAAGACGAAAACCTGAGTGATGTATTGAGAGACTTTAAGAAATTCACCAGTAAGCAGATTATTAATGCAGTAACCACAAACAAGCAGGAAAGCAGTAGAGACTGGATGATACAAATATTTAATGAACAGGGCGAAAAGAATAGCAGGAATAGTGAAAATCAGTTTTGGAGGCAGGACAATCAGCCACAGGAATTATACAGTGCGGCTTTTGTTTTTCAGAAAATAAATTACATACATAATAATCCTGTAGCGGCAGGAATAGTGGAGAAGCCGGAGTATTATTTGTACAGCAGTGCAAAAGATTATGTGCTGGCAAAGAAATGTGGTTTATTAGAGCTGGTATTTTTATGAGCAATTAGGTAACCAGCCTTTTCAAGGCTGATCCGTAGACACAGTCTACGGATAACAACCCTAAATTTTAAATATTGCTGAAAGTAGGAAAGACTACGGACAACGGCGGACTCCTCGGTTCTTTTTTTGGCAAACAAAATCCGAAGACCTTAGGATAAAAAATGCATCCAATCGTCTTGCCGCAGAGTCCCTGCGTCAGCAAATCGTTCGTATTCAAACAAAGGAAAGCAGGAGACTCCTCAGGGAAGTAATTAAAGAAAAGCAGGAGAGTCTCGAGAAGAAATGCTCCCGACAAAAAGAACAGTGAGAAACTTCATGTAAAAAATTAATGTGTCGTAAGTACATATTTATTATCTTCGAATTCCGATTTGCTCAAACAGGCTGTTCTGCACCTGTTTTGATACCGATTTTGATGTAGTAATACCGATAGTGCGTCCGTAATAACTTGTCCCGTACTTTAGTCGGAAGTCTAATAGGAATTGGTCTAAACGGCTGCTACACCGGTATTATAGAGGAATTGATTGGAATAATTTAGAGATCCATTTGGTATAAAATGCTTGCTATGAAGAGAATTGCCCCGCTGATGTTTATCGCAGTTTGTTTTTCAATGACTGCCACTGCCCAGTTACTTACCTGGACACCCAATTTTGCCAAAGACAATGATAATATTGTAATTACCCTCGATGCCAGTAAGGGCAACCAGGGATTATTTAATTATCCCGATCCTAATAATGTGTATGTACATATTGGTGTAACGACCAACCTGAGCAATAACGGTGGTCAGCAATGGTTGTATGTAAACGGTACCACGGGTGGTACTTATGGTGGTACCACCCCGGCCCTTAAAGCCACTTCATTAGGTAATAACCTTTACCAATACACGATCACAAATATCCGGAGTTTTTTTGCAGTGCCAGGGGCCGAAACCATTAGAAGTATCGGTATCCTGTTCAGAGATGCCAATGCGAATACTGCACTCGTAAAAAAGGCCGCTAACACAGACGGAAGCGATATGTATATCCCTGTTTACGACAATACACTGGCGACCCGGTTTATCGTACCTTTCTTTCAACCCACTTTTGTCCGCAGCCCGGAGCCGATCAGTAAACAACCAGGAGATAATATTGCTCTTACAGCTATTGCCAATATTTCATCCACGATGAAATTGTTTTTAAACGGTACCGAAATTCAATCAGCGACCGGGGTTACAACAATTTCAGCTAACCCGGTACTAACGACCACGGGTCTGCAAACCATACGGGTTGATGCAACAGCAGGGGCTGTAACAAAGTCCGAAGTATTCCAGTTTTTCATTTCTACCATTGCAGCTTTACCAGCCGGCGTAAAAGATGGAATTAATTATGAATCAGGTAATACCTCTGTTGTACTGGTTTTAAATGCACCCGGTAAAAGTCGTGTGTCCGTTATCGGTGAGTTCCCGGGCAATAACTGGACAGAACAACCGGCTTATGCGATGAATAAAACCCCCGACGGTAATTATTGGTGGCTGCGTATTACGGGGTTAACTCCCGGAACAGAATATGCTTTTCAATACCTGGTGGATGGAACATTAAAAGTGGGAGAGCCTTATGCTGAAAAGATCCTGGATCCCTCCAACGATGGTTTTATATCCGCTGCCACTTATCCCGCATTAAAAGCTTATCCAACTGGTTTAACGACCGGTATAGTTAGTGTGCTGCAAACCAACGAACCGGGCTATACCTGGGGCGTCAATAATTTCTCCCGGCCGGACAAACGAAACCTGGTCATCTATGAATTATTACTTCGTGATTTTATAGCAGCCCATGATTGGAAAACACTAAAAGATACGTTGAGTTACCTGAAGACCATGGGGGTAAATGCTATCGAGTTAATGCCATTCAATGAATTTGAGGGCAATGAAAGCTGGGGCTATAACCCCAATTATTTCCTGGCACCGGATAAATATTATGGTCCAAAGAACTCGCTAAAAGAATTGATCGATTCCTGTCACAGTAAAGGGATTGCCGTTATTATGGATATCGCCTTAAATCATACCACCGGTCTTAATCCGTTGGCGGCTTTGTATTGGAACAACGGAGCTAACCAGCCTGCCGCCAATAACCCCTGGCTGAATGTAACGGCCCGGCATCCGTATAATGTGTTCAACGATTTTAATCACGAAAGTCTGAACACAAGATATTTCAGCAGCCGGGTGATCAGTCATTGGTTACAGGAGTATAAACTGGATGGGTTTCGTTTTGATCTCTCTAAAGGATTTACACAAAACAATAACTGCGGTGGCAGCACTTCAGATGAAAATTGCTTCCAGCAATATGATGCAAGCAGGGTAGCTATCTGGAAACGGTATTATGATACCACCCAATTAAAGTCGCCCGGATCCTATGCCATCCTCGAACATTTTGCAGCTAACAATGAAGAGATCGAGTTGTCAAATTACGGTATGCTGCTATGGGGGAATAACACGTTCAATTTCCAGGAAGCAGCCATGGGTTTTACGGCTACTTCCAATTTCGAAGGATTTTTACATACAACCCGTGGGTGGAGCAATCCTTTCCTGGTAGGTTATATGGAAAGCCATGATGAAGAAAGAATGATGTATAAAAATCTAAATTTTGGAAATAGTTCTAATTCTTCCCATAATGTAAAGGAATTAAATGTAGCCCTGAAGCGAATTGAACTTTGTGCGGGTTTTTTCCTGACAGCACCCGGTCCGAAAATGATCTGGCAGTTTGGTGAGTTGGGTTATGATTTTTCTATTAACCGCTGTACCGATGGAAGTATCAGCAACGATTGCAGGTTAAGCAATAAGCCCATCCGGTGGGATTATAAACAAGTCACACAACGTAAAAGATTGTACGATATCTACAGCAGCCTTAATAAACTTCGTTTTCATCCCTGGTATAAAGATGTATTTATTGCCAATAATATTACGTTGACGCGGAACTTAAGCGGGGCCTTTAAATCAATGACCATTCGCAGTGCCCTTGATACATCCATGCTATGTGTAGTAGGAAATTTTGATGTAACGGCTCAATCAGGCACGTTCACATTCCCCGCAGCCGGCACCTGGTACGATTACCTGAATGCCAGCACTTTTACAGCTACCGGCGGCGCACAAACTATGACATTGCAGCCCGGTGAGTTTCATGTGTACCTGAACAGGAACCTGGTCAATGCTGTAGTAACACCGGTTACCAATACAAATACACCCGGCAATCAATTACTGGCAATCCTTTTACCTAACCCCGTACAACCGGGATCGGTGCTGGAGCTTGATCTGCCCCAAAAAGGTATGGTGCAGGTCAACTTACTGAATAATCTTGGTCAGCCAGTTCGTGCTATTTTTACCGGCAACCTGGCCCGTGGAAAACACAGGTTGCCAATTGCTGATAAAATCAATAATTTGCCCGCCGGAACCTATTTACTGCATATTCGATCAGGAAATAAAACAACACCCGTAAAACTGGTGATTCAATAAATTCAAAAGCCATCTGTCATGACGGAAAAGGAATTGCGGCTGAAAACCGCTGAGATAGAGAAGATCAGTCACCTGGATTATTTTAATATCGCCATTTCGGTGGACTGTGTCATTTTTGGTTATGATGAAAAGGAGTTGAAAGTGTTGCTGATCAAGTCGGATCTTGAAGAGTTCGCCGGTCTTCATTCACTGCTGGGTGATTTGATAAGACCCGATGAAGATCTTGAAACGGCCTCCTACCGGATTTTAAAGGACCGGACCGGGCTGGATGATGTGTACCTGGAGCAGGTGCATGCTTTTGGCAGTATTGAACGGCATCCTTCCGGCCGTGTAATTACAATTGCCTATTATTCTCTTATTGACATTAAGCACCATAAACTTCAGCTCAGTCACAACGAACTGAACTGGTACCCGGTTTCGGAAATAAAAAAACTGGCCTTTGATCATAAATTGATCGTGGATACCTGTCTGGCCCGTCTGCAGGAGAAAGTATTGGAACACCCTGTAATATTTAATTTACTTCCAGAGAAGTTCTCCCTGCGGGAATTACAGGAGTTATACCAGGCCATCCTGGGTGTGGAGCTTGATCGCCGGAATTTCAGGAAAAAAATATCAATTAAAGATTGGCTGGTTGATATAGATGAAATGGAAAATGATGTGCCGCACCGCCCGGGTAAACTCTACAAACTTAAAGGGCAGTATAAAAAAAGAGTTCATCAGTTATCAAATTACATGGATGCCCCTTCTACCAGTATAGACGGTTGAATGATTACCTGTGACATCGTTTGGCCGTTTAGATGATCTGCCATTCTTTTTATAGCCAGCTTTCCCAGCTTATAGCCGCTTGTTTCTACATAGGTAATTGAAGGGTTAAATAAACCCGGAATAAAACCATTACTGATGGTAAGTATAGAAACATCTGTTGGGATTTTTAATCCCAGTTCATAAGTAGCTTGCATAACGCCAATCAATATCTCATCGCTCATACAAAAAATGTGGTCGGCTTTTTTTGAAGCAAAGAATTCTTTTACTATTTGCCGGGCCTGTAGCGAAGAATCGGCATGTTTTATAAGGGGAGTTAATTTCGGGGCTTCTTTCTCAAAAGTTTTAAGAAAAGCAGCCATCCTTTTCCTGGTAATAGACAACTCATCGTTACCAAAAATGGCGAGTATTTTTTTCTTATTATATTTTAGGATCGTAACGGCTGCAATAGTAGCCGCTTCCTCATCAGCCGGGCATACTTTGTTGCAGGAGTCTATATCCGGTACATTATCAAAAAATATCAACGGCATTCCTGCTTCAATGTATCGCTGGTATATTTCAGGATGAGCAGGATGAGTGGATATGCAGATAAAAATACCGGCTACCCTTGTCTGCTTACAAAGTTTCAGGTTTTCAATTTCAGTAATCGAGTCATTGCCTGATTGAAGGATCATCAGTGAATAACCCAACTTTCGGGCATCTTCTTCTACCGCAGAAATAAACGACTCATAAAATAAATTGGAGATAACAGGTACTATTAACCCAAAAATCCTGCTCACATTGGTCCGCAGGTTAACAGCATAGGTATTCGGCTCATACTCCATCAGGGCAGCCAACTCTTTTACCTTTCGTTTGGTATTTTCAGAAATGTCCGGATGGTTCTTTAAAGCCCTGGAAATAGTAGAAATACTGAGGTTGAGCTGAGCAGATATTTTTTTTAAAGTAGCAGTTTGTGACATCGGCAAACAATTATTTAAAAATACACTCATTTTTTTTCCACCGAAAACATTTCCGCAAACATTTGCGGAAACATTATCTGCTATAAATTATTAGACAAGTGTTCTTGAAACACATTATTTAATCTATATTTAACAAGAATAATGAAATTTAGCAATTTGTTGTAGAATGACTTTTGAGAAGGTATAAGTGAAGTTGGAAATTAATAAAGTCAGGCAATCATTAATTAGCTACATATAAGTTGTTGTCAGCCATAACCTTATCCCACCTGAACTTTTCTTATAGAATTTTGTTTTATCGTATAAAAGAATTTTAACTTTTAAAACCGATTGCTTATGCTTAACACTCTTCTCAGGAAGCTTAGTCTCCTGTCCCTGTCCGTGTTTTCATTTTTACTTTCCTTTGCACAGGATAAAGTTGTTACCGGAAAAGTAACTGACTCAAAAGATGGGTCACCTGTCTTTGGGGCCTCCGTTCAGCCAAAAGGTTCCCGTAGTGGAACATCTACAAAAACTGATGGTACTTTCTCTCTCTCTGTTGGATCCGGCGTTAGTATCCTTTTGATTACCTCAATCGGATATGAGGCTCAGGAAGTTTCTATAGAAGGCAAGTCCTCCGTAGATATTTCTTTTGTAGCTACATTCGGGTCTAATTTGAATGAAGTGGTTGTAACAGGATATGGAACCTCCAGAAAAAGAGATTTGACGGGTTCAATTACTTCTGTAAAGGCAAAAGATTTTAACAAAGGTGTCAATACCTCCCCCGATCAGTTGATTCAGGGTAAAGTTGCTGGCTTACAGATCACAAGCAACAATGGTCAGCCAGGAGCTGGTGCTTCTATCCGTATTCGGGGCACAAGTTCTGTTCGTTCCGGAAACAACCCTTTGATTGTTGTTGACGGAGTTCCGTTGGAAGGAGGATCAGGTCGTCCGGGTCTTGGATCTCCTGGTATTGGAGACGCTCCGGGCTCAAATCCGCTAAATTTTATCAATCCCAATGACATTGAAAGCATGGATGTATTGAAAGATGCATCTGCTGCAGCTATCTATGGTTCAAGGGGCGCAAATGGTGTAATTCTTATTACCACTAAAAAAGGTAAAGCAGGTGCTACAACAATAGAAGTGGGATATTCTGCGGGTATCTCCAAAATTGCAAACCAAATTGAAATACTTGATGGACCGGAATATGTAGCTGCATTACAAAAATATGGTCTTCCTTCTACGGTTTCTACTACAGCGGTACCCACAGGTAACTATGGAGCTAATGAAAAACCATTGGAGGCCATCCTCCGTACAGGTGTAACTCAAAATGTTAACCTTGCATTAAGTGGTGGAAATGAAAATGCCCGTCAGAGAGTATCCATAAGCTTCCTGAATGAGAAAGGTATCGTTAAAGAGTCTCAGTTGAAAAAATATACACTTGGTTATACCGGGAACTTCAAATTTCTTGAAAGTAAAAAATTGGGAATAGATGTTAATATTAACACGGCCCAGATAACAGAAGAAATAGTTCCGATCACCAATAACGCCGGTTTCCAGGGAAGTTTAATGGGCCAGGCTTTGCAATGGAATCCAACCCATCCTTTTAAAAAGGCAGATGGTACTTTCTGGATTGAGCCACAGTTTGGTGCTTCATCAGTAAATCCTCTCTGGATGCTCGAAATGTATGATGATAATGTAAATATTTCTCAAATCTGGGGTTACCTGGCTCCATATTATAAGATTACAAAGGATTTGGAATACAAATTTCAGTATGGCCGCAACCAAAGTGAAGGCAGACGTACTGCAATGATTGGCCGCCAGCTTCTTAACATTAATGATATTAGAAATAGAGGTTGGGCAAGTTCTTCAGAATCAAAATTACTGGTAGAACAATTTACCCATACGTTAAGCTATAACAAGCAAATCAATTCAAATTTTAATTTGAGTACTGTTGTTGGTTATGAATACCTGAACTTTGAAAATTCTAACTCAAGTCTTACAGGCCAGGATTTTGCTGATATAGGGATTCCTTATTATAACATGTTTGGATATACCACAAATTCAAGCCGCAATATCTCCCATTATGAATCTCCGACGAATGAACTGCAATCAATGTTCGCCAGAGCTAATGTGAATTTTAAAGACAAGTATTTGTTAACCGCCACTGTTAGAAGAGACGGTTCAACCAAATTTGGTGAAAATAACAAATATGCAACTTTCCCTTCTTTCTCTGCTGCATGGAATGTAAGTAATGAAAGCTTTATGGAAAATGTGAGTGCAGTGAAAAATTTGAAATTAAGACTCGGTTATGGTAAAACCGGTAACCAGGAATTCCCTTCTGGAGCTTCACAAACAAGATTTGGGGTTTCAGGCCCTGGTTCGATTAGCCAGCAGAATGTGGGTAATCCTAATCTGAAATGGGAAACCTCAACTACACTCAACGCAGGAGTTGACTTTACTTTATGGAAAGGCAGAATTAATGTAACTGCAGATTATTTTAACAGGGAAACAGAAGATGTATTGTTTGAACTGGATTTCCCTCAACCCGGTGCTTCTTCAGCTAAAATATGGCAGAATCTGCCTGCTACAATTAATAACAAAGGCGTCGAGCTTTCTATCAATGCAAATATTATCAAACAAAAAAACTTAACCTGGGATTTGGGTGTAAATGCCACCTGGCTTAAAAATATGCTGGAAGGCCTGAGTGGTACTTATAACACTGGTGGCCTGAGTGGACAAGGAAGCTCCGGCGCTTTTGTTCAGAAATTAGCTTCAGGTTATCCGCTCAATGTATTCTATTTGAGAGAATATCTGGGCATTGATAAAACTACCGGGCAAGCTAATTATACAAATGATGGTGATGAATCGTTCTATGGTGAAGATCCCAATCCAAATATGTTATTGGGCATAAACACAGAAGTGAATTATAAGAAATGGTCTTTTAACATGAATTTAAATGGGGCGTTTGGTCATCATATTTTTAACGAAACAGCGATGAACGTTATACCTATTACAAACCTTGGAACACGGAATGTTTACGCACCTTTTATCAACAGTGATGTAAGAGAAGATTTATCTAACCCGATTACCTCTTCAACAAGGTTCCTTGAGAAAGGAAACTTCCTGAAATGTCAGAATGCCAGAATCGGTTATTCTATCGGAAATATCTCAAAATTCATTAAAAACGCAACCGTAGCCATTACTGCTCAGAATTTGTTTGTAATCACTGACTATACAGGCTTCGATCCGGAGGTAAATGTCGATAAAAATATTGGTGGAATTCCTTCTGTGGGGATTGAGTATATTCCATTCCCGAGTTCAAGAAGGTTCCAGTTTAGTATAAATTTCTCATTGTAAAAATTAAAACTTGTTATTTATGAAATACAATAAATTAATTATAGTCGCTTCAGCTGTTATTTTTCTGGGAGCTTGTACTAAGCTTGAGGAAAAATTCAATAGTGAAACCACCCAGGGTGGTGGTGGTAGTGGCGGAGGTGGAAATGCTGCGGCCCTTCTTAAGAATGCTTATAGATCTTTAAATAATCCATTTCAGGATCAATCCCGCTGGTGGGCAGCTTCTGAACATTCAACTGATGAAGCGGTGGGTCCTACAAGAGGGGGTGACTGGGATGATAATGGTATTTGGAGGGTATATCATAACCACAGATGGACTGCGGATCATGGATTTTTAACAGATACTTACCGTGAACTTGCGCAATCGCAATTTGCAGCTACTACAGTTTTGGACAATAGCCCTACTCCACAGCAAGCTGGGGAAGCAAAATTTCTGCGGGCATTAGTTATGTGGTGTGTACTGGATGGTTGGGACCAGGTTCCTTACCGTGCCACTTCAACAGGTGATTTAACTAAAACGCTTCCTGAGGTTAAAAAAGGAACAGCAGCTGCTGATTTTATCATTTCAGAATTAAATGCTGCTATACCGGGTCTTCCTGCAGGTAACGGAATTGGAATTGCTTCTAAAAATGCTGCAAGAGCATTATTGATGAAACTATACCTGAATAAAGGGGTTTATGCAAACCGTGCCACACCTGGTTTTTCTCCCGCCGATATGAACCAGGTTATTTCATTAGCTGATCAGATATTAGCAGATTTTCCAGCTTACCCGGGTGGGTTTACACCCAATTTCTTTGACAATTTTACCCCGAATAATGATGTTATCGGAAAAGAACTGGTGTATAGTTTAAGAAATGATAATGCAACCGGCACAGGTGGCAATGGTGCAATGTTCCAGTATCATTGCGGCACGCATTACAATCAAACTCCAAGTGGCTGGAATGGATTTACAACTCTGGGTGATTTCTACGATGCTTTTGCTGCCAATGATAAAAGAAGAGGCGGTGGTAATACAGGCCCAGGCGATTTTGGTTATTATCCTGGCTTTACCAATGTAACAGGAATGAGAGTAGGTCTGTTATTTGGTCAGCAAAAAAATGGAGCAGGAGCAAACCTCCTTGACAGAAAAGGGAATCCCCTTTCATTCACTAAAGCAGTAGCATTAAAAGAAACGGGAGGTAACCTTGAAGTAACCGGTATCCGTGTAGTAAAGTATGTACAGGATCAGGTAAGTCAATTCCCTGCAAATAATGATTTGGTCGTTTTCCGTTTAGCTGATATTTTATTGATGAAAGCAGAAGCTATCCTTCGTGGAGGTACTGCTACACCAGGTCCAGGTGGCTACGGTGCAACTGCCGCAGCAATAGTAAATAATATCCGGACACATTCTTCTAGAGGATTAGCTGCATTAGGTACAGTTGATCTGCCAGCAGTGTATAAAGAAAGAGGGTTTGAGCTGTACTGGGAAGGCTGGAGAAGAAATGATATGATTCGGTTTGGAACATTCCTGAATGCAAGACAACTAAAAGGAATAACAACAACTGAGAGATTGATATTCCCTATTCCTAACCAGCAGCTTACTATCAACCCAAATCTTACTCAAAATCCAGGATATTAATTTTTTTCGAATAACAAGCAGTTAGTGATTTAGCAATTAAAAAAGCCATTGTCAAATGGCTTTTTTTCGTTTTTCAGGTAATCCTGAACCTTATTTAAAAAGACAAAGAAATGACCCGGCTGATACAAATGCAATAGATTTGAATATTGTTCTTCAAAGCAAAAAATGAAAACTATCATAAAGAGCAACTGGCCTTGTTTGTTTATTATTATGTTATTGTTTGCTGCCTGCCGCAACAGCAAAACAACCCCAGCACTGTTTACTTTACAGGAAAAGACAGGAATTGAGTTTTCGAACACTATTCAAAACACGACTGACTTTAATATTTTCAGCTATCGTAATTTTTATAATGGAGGTGGTGCTGCCATTGGAGATATTAACAACGACGGATTAGCAGATGTTTTTTTTACAGCTAATATGGGTAGCAATAAACTCTACCTGAATAAAGGGAACTGGCGGTTTGATGATATTTCTGTGAAAGCAGGATTTATTGAAAAAAAAGACTGGAGCACCGGTGTTGTAATGGTGGATATTAATTATGATGGCTGGTTAGATATTTTTGTGTGCAATGCAGGCTATATTGATGGCAAAAAACCGAAATGCCAGCTTTTTATCAATAACCATGATTTAACATTTACGGATAATGCGGCTGAATACGGCTTAACAAATGAAGGCGGGTACACTACGCATGCCGCATTTTTTGATTACGATCTTGATGGTGATCTTGATTGCTTTATCATCAATAACAGCTTCATCCCGGTCAATACATTGAACTATGCTAATAAAAGAGAAGTAAGAGCTTCGGACTGGCCCGTGGCAGATTTTTTAAAAGGGGGTGGTGATCATTTATACCGGAATGATAGCGGAAAGTTTAGTGATGTAAGTAAGGAGGCAGGTATTTATGGAAGCCTTATCAGCTTTGGTCTTGGCGTTACGGTTGGGGATGTCAATGGCGACCATTATCCGGATGTATATGTATCCAATGATTTTTTTGAAAGAGATTACTTCTACATCAACCAGCGAAACGGCACTTTTAAAGATGAACTGGAACAAAAGGTGCAGCATGTAAGCCTTTCTTCTATGGGTGCCGACATGGCGGATATTAATAATGATGGATATTCTGATATTTTCACCACAGATATGTTGCCCGATAACGACTACCGGTTAAAAACCACTACCTCTTATGAAAGTATAGATATTCTCCGCCTGAAACAGAAAACTGGTTTCTATAATCAATACACCCAAAATACTTTACAGGTAAACGATGGGAATGGAAAATTCATGGAAACCGGATTTTACAGCGGCGTGGCGGCATCTGACTGGAGCTGGGGCGGATTAATATTTGATGCCGATAATGACGGCTTTTCCGACATCTATGTGTGCAATGGCATTTTAAATGATGTAACCGACCAGGATTTTATTGATTTTTTTGCCAATGATGTCATGCAAAAGATGGCTTTGACAGGAGAAAAGGAAAAATTTGATGAGATAGTAAATAAAATGCCCTCCAGGCCCATACCGAATAAATTCTTTCACAACAAGGGCAATTTAAAATTTGCTGATGAGGGTAACACCTGGGGTTTTACAACACCCTCTTTTTCCAACGGCGCTGCCTATGGCGATTTGGACAATGATGGCGACCTTGATTTGATTGTAAATAATGTAAATCAAAAAGCATTTATTTATCGCAATAATACTCAGGAACAGCAAAAAGACAGTAATAATTATATAGCTATCCTGCTAAAGGGAAATGAAAAAAATACAATGGCCGTTGGCAGTCAGGTTAAAGTTTACCAGGGTAACCAGGTGATAAGCCGGGAAGTAATTCCAAGCCGCGGATTTCAGTCATCGGTTGATTATAAGCAAATCATTGGATTAGGGAATGGAATTGCAGATTCAATGATAATAGTGTGGCCTGACAGAACTTTCACTGTGTACAACAAACCACTAATCAATAAACTACTGGAAATAAAACAAGAGAAAGGCAAGCCTGTAAGCGAACCTGTCGTTTCTTCCGGTAATTCTTTACTTATTTCTTCTGCTTCTCCATTCGATAAACATACCGAAGATGATTATATCGATTTTTATAACGAACGGAATGTACCATCATTATTGTCCCGTGAAGGGCCTAAAGCAACAACAGCAGATGTAAATGGCGATGGATTAACGGATGTTTATATTGGTGGGGCTACAGGCCAGGCAGGGCAATTATACATTCAAACAATAAATGGCTTTCAGAAAAAAATCGATACTGTTTTTACCCACAATAAAGGAATGGAAGATGTAGCTGTTTTATTTTTTGATGCAGATAAAGATGGAGATGCTGATTTGTTTATTGGCGCTGGCGGTAATACACAGGCCAAAGGAAGCCCGATGTTGCGACATCGGCTATACAGGAATGATGGTAAAGGAAATTTTACAGAAGATATTTCTGCCTTACCTGGCAATGGAATGAATATTTCTGTGGCTATTGCCAATGATTATGATAATGATGGTGATAATGATATGTTTATTGGTAGCAGAAATGTACCGTTCAGCTATGGTACTCCGGCCAGCAGTTATTTACTGATGAATGACGGCAGTGGAAAATTTACTGACGTTACCTCTTTGGTAATCCCGGCAATGAATACTATTGGAATGGTGACGGCCGCCAGTTGGTCTGATATAAATGGTGATAGGCAAAAGGAGTTGATTGTTGTCGGAGAATGGATGAGCCCTGAAATATTTATTTACAAAAACAATAAATTTGAAGTAGTAAAAACCGGATTAAATGACTTGTCTGGCTGGTGGAAATCAATAACTGTAGCAGACCTGGATGGAGATGGCGATAACGATTTAGTACTGGGGAATTGCGGGGAAAATTTTTACCTGAATCCATCAGCAGAAAAACCACTTAAACTCTGGATAAATGATTTTGACCAGAACGGAACAGCCGATAAAATTATTACCCGGACAGTTGATGGAAAAGATGTACCGGTTTTTTTGAAAAGAGAGCTGACAGAACAATTGCCTTCGTTGAAAAAGCAAAATCTGAAGTACGTTGATTATGCCACTAAATCGGTGCAGCAATTATTCAGTAAGGAAGCCATAAATAAAAGTGAAGTACGAATGTTTACTTATGCGTCTTCCTGTATCGCTATCAATGATGGCAAAGGAAATTTTATCGTGCAGGTATTGCCGGCCATGGTACAGCTTTCCTGTGTAAATTCAATTCTTTGCACTGATATAAATAATGATGGCAAACCGGATTTATTGATGGGAGGAAATGATTTTAATTTCCTGCCACAATTCTCCAGAATGGATGCAAGCTTTGGTCACGTATTAATTAATAAAGGAAAAGCACAGTTTCACTGGTTGGCTTCCGGAGAATCCGGTCTTTCTGTAAGGGGTCAAATAAAAGATATTAAAGAAATGTCCGTAAAAGGCGAAAGGCAGTTCTTTTTTTTACAGAATGATGATTATCCGGTCTTGTACAAACTTAATAAAAGATAATCATTGTAGAACGGTTATACATGTCACTTAAAATGAATAATCATATTGCTTTAGTAGGATTGTTGCTGTCAATGCTGACGGTTTCCTGCAAAACTAAAAAGGTGGAAACGCCGCTATTTGAAGTATTGCGGAATGATAAAACAGGGTTGAATTTCAGCAACAATTTAAAGGCAAGACCTGATTTCAATATGCTGAAGTATATGTATTTCTACAACGGCGCCGGTGTAGGGGCAGGTGATTTTAATAACGATGGGTTGGTTGATCTTTTCTTTGCCTCTAATCAATCGCAGAATAAAATTTACCTGAATGAGGGAAATCTTACGTTCAAAGATGTAACTGCGGAAGCAAAGATCCCTGATGACGGTGGCTGGTCAACCGGTGTATCTGTTGCTGATGTGAATGATGATGGCCTGTTGGACATTTATGTATGCCGGGTGGGTCATTATGAAACATTACGCAGCAGGAATCAACTACTGATCTGTAAGGGTATTGATAAGAGCGGTATCCCTTTTTATAAAGATGAAGCAAGAGAATACGGTCTTGATTTCTCTGGATTCAGCACACAGGCGGCTTTTCTTGATTATGATATGGATGGCGATCTCGATATGTTTTTGCTGAATCATTCACTCCGCTACAATAGTACATTTGCACCACGGAGTAATTTTGAAGGCACCTCAGATTCACTGTCAGGAGATTATCTTTTCCGGAATGACGGGCTGCCTGATTCCTTTGCGTCGGTTGGGCGGAAAGGGGGGTTTACAGATGTGTCAAAGGAGGCAGGGATCAGTCAAGCCGTTATTGGCTATGGGTTGGGTATTGCCGTATCAGATATTAACCTGGATGGGTATCCTGATATTTATATCGGAAATGACTTTCATGAAAATGATTACCTGTATATTAATAACAAAAAAGGAGGCTTTACTGACCAACTTACAGAAAGTACGATGCATACCAGCCAGTTTTCGATGGGGGTGGATGTAGCCGATATTAATAATGATGCATGGCCGGAGATCATTGCTGCTGATATGCTGCCTTCTGATCCGTATATCTTAAAACGATCATTAGGGGAAGATGAATACAATACATTTCAAATCAAAATAAGAAATGGATATAATCACCAGTATGCAAGAAATACGTTACAACTGAACAGAAGAAACGGGTTATTCAGTGAGACTGGTTTGTATTCAAATATATACGCTACAGACTGGTCCTGGGCCACATTGTGGATGGATTTTGACAACGATGGGTTAAAGGACCTGTTTGTGTCCAATGGAATTCCCAAACGATTAAATGATATTGATTATGTAAACTATGTCTCTAATGATGAAATACAGGCTAAGATAAGAGCTAACCAGATCGGTGAAAAAGATATGGCACTGATTGATAAATTTCCGCAGATAAAACTGCCCAATCGTTTTTTTAAGAACAAAGGCAATGCTTTGTTTGAAGATGTAAATCCAGCAGTGAAGGGCAACCCGGATACTTATTCAAACGGAGCAGTTTATGCCGATTTTGATAATGACGGCGATCTGGATATTGTCGTAAATAATATTGATGAACCGGCTTTATTATACCAGAATAAAACTAATGATGAAAAGTACAAACCTTCGGTGCAGTTAAAATTAAAGGGAGCTAAAGGCAACAAAAATGCTGTAGGAGCCAAAGTGATTATTTTCTCGGATAGCAATATCCTAAACTACGAAAAATATCCTGTTCGTGGATTTCAATCGGGAATGGAAGTGCCCTTGCAAATTGGGCTGGGGACCGTAAAAGCCGATTCTGTTTTTTTAATTTGGCCCGACAATTCTTTTCAGCGGATAACACTTGCTGCAGATTCTCTTCAGCAGCATGTTAACTACGAGCAAGGGCTTCCAAAATTCGATTATTCTGTACTGACCAATTTTTATGCGAATAGTAGCATTGCGTTACAGGATATTACTCAGCAAACTAACCTGTTGTTTCAGCATAAAGAAAACTCTTTTGTTGAATTTGACCGGGAACCGCTGATGCCGTTCATGGTTTCAAAAGAAGGACCTGCAGTAGCAGTAGGTGATGTAAACCATGATGGTCTTGATGATGTGTTCATGGGTTCTTCAAAGTGGGAAAAAAGTGCTGTGTTTATACAGCAATCCTCCGGTACATTTAAGAAAATGCTGCAACCGGATTTGGATAATGACAGTACCTATGAAGATGTGGATGCCTGCTGGGTTGATGTGAATAAGGATGGTTTCCCTGACCTGGTAGTGGCAAGCGGAGGTAACGAATACTATCTGGTAAGCGAGTTCTTATTTCCCAGGGTGTATCTGAATGACGGGGAGGGGAACCTTAGAAAAAAGACAGATGCATTCAAGGATATTCTTATGACGGCTTCTTCTGTAGCCGCCAATGATTTTAATAATGATGGAAACATAGATCTATTCATTGGGGGAAGAGCTGTGCCATGGGACTACGGTAAAGTGCCTGCCTCTTATTTGTTACAGAATGATGGAACGGGAAAATTTACAGATGTTACGGCGAAATATGCACCGGATTTGGGAAATGCCGGGTTTATAAAACATGCTTCCTGGATTGATATTGACAAAGATAATGATAACGACCTGGTCGTTTCATTGGAATGGGATGGCATTTGTGCTTTCATAAATGACAAAGGAAAATTTTCAAAAAAATATCTTACTGAAAAAAAAGGTTGGTGGAATTTTGTATTGCCCTGCGATATAGATAATGATGGAGATATGGATTTCATTGCCGGGAACCAGGGACTTAATAGCAGGCTACAGGCCACTGATAAAGAGCCGGTGCGGATGTATTATTATGATTTTGATGGCAATGGTAAAAAAGAACAGGTAATCACCTATTACCTGCAGGGCAGAGAGATACTATTTACGAACAAAGCTGACCTGGAAAAACAAATGCCGATTGTAAAGAAAAAGTTTCTATATGCTGAAGATTTTGCAAAAGCATCGCTCAAAGATATATTTGGTGCGGATAAACTTAAAAAGGCAACTGTCTATACAGCCAACTATTTTTCCAATGCGGTATTGATCAATGATGGTAATTTGAATTTTACAGTGAAAGCATTTTCGTGGCCAACCCAGCTTACCGCTTACAAGGATGCGGCGATCATCAACGCCAATAACGACAATCTTCCAGACATCTTACTGGCCGGAAACTTTTATCCTAATAATATACAAATGGGCCGCTATGACGCAGACTATGGGTCCCTGCTTATTAATTTGGGCAATGGCTCATTCAGGTATGAGCAGGTAAAAGGGGTCAATATTAAAGGCGAAGTAAGACGTATAAAAAAACTGACACTTGCCAATAAACAGGAAGCCTTTGTGCTGGCAAGAAATAATGACAGTTTAATGGTGATCAGGCAAAAATAACATCCGTCAGAAGATCGGGTAATACACTTTCAGCTGTACGATCTGGTCGTCGGTAAAATCATAGCCATCGCTTAAGAATTTCTTAAAAGGAATAGCCATACTCGAAAGGTTATGATCTGTTTTAAAAGATTCTAACGCCTGAACTGCTTTGTCCGATTCTCCAAAAGGTCCCTGGTAAGTGGCTTCCAGCAGATTTTTGCCTGCAGGCATCATTTTTTGCTCAAATGGATCAGCCGGAGGGATATTTATTCTGTTCGTGACGCCGATACTCGCAAATAAAGTGATTTTATCATCCCCGGTTTTTTGAGAATAGAAAATCCTTACGCCGTTATAACCGGCCTTGTTTTTCTCTGCATAGGCGATCAGCTGTTCAAAAAGTTTCCGGGTGGCATTTCTTTTTTCACTAAGCGCTACTGTTTCAGCGATAAAAAGAAACAAGGTGTCCGTAACTGTTACCGGTTGTATTTCAAAGCCGTAAAACCGCTTTGTATCTTCCATGTACTCTTTAAAATTGGTTAAGCTTTGCAAGGCGTTTTTTTCTAAATTCCCTTTATTGAACCACTGTTTAAATAAGGAGGTTTTATAGGTCATTGTTACTACTGCTTGTTCCTGCCTGGTCGTATCCGGGATAACTGAAAAATGAAAGTATTTTTTTTGCCTGCCGGAAAAGGTTTTCAGAAGGGTGCTGTATATGGATTGGTTGGTGATCTCAATAGAATCATTGCCGGATCTGATGATGTTGTTATTGTCGTTGTATTGAATATCGGGCTGCAAAGCTGTATTTGCAAAAGGCATATACCATTTTACAAGATTTGCAGGGTCAGTCAATTGCTGGGAAACCTTCAGTGCTGGTAAAGAAATTTTGACTGTCTTCCGGACAGTTCGCTGAACAAGAAAAATGTATAAAAGGAAAGAGGAGACTGTTAGTAACAACAAAGCTGATAGAATATTCCGCATCCTCATTTTATTAATTTCATTTAGTAACATGCAAAATATATAATTGGGCGGAAATTACAGTAAAACTTTAGTTGATTCTGGATCTGGCTGGCAATTGAATCATTTTGCCAACAACAAACGTTTGCAAAGGATTAACTCATTCGGGTTGATTTCTTTAAGCTCTTCCTTTTGTATATTTAAATTACTTCAAATGATTGCTTATGCCCCTGACAAAACCCAAGTTGAGCTTCTGGCAAATTTGGAATATGAGCTTTGGGTTTTTAGGAATTCAATACTCCTTTGGGTTGCAGCAATCGGCTGTTAACCCCATTTATTCTTTTCTCGGTGCCGACCCGGATAGTCTCCCGATACTAAACCTTGCCGGACCCATGACTGGGTTATTAATTCAACCACTTATTGGGGCCATGAGTGATAAAACATGGAGTCCAAAATGGGGCAGAAGAAAACCTTATTTTTTGGTAGGTGCTATTATGTGCAGTATTGCCTTATTCCTTTTTCCTTTCAGCAGCAGTTTGTGGATGGCCGCTGGTTTGTTATGGTTGCTGGATGCAGGCAACAATACGGCAATGGAACCATACAGAGCTTTTGTTGCAGATAAACTTCCCCGCAGCCAGTTTGCAACAGGATTTATGATGCAAAGTTTTTTTACAGGCCTGGGAATTACGCTGGCTAATATCTGCCTTTACTTTTTTGAAAAGAAAAATTTGTTCCCCGGAAAATCTGCCTCAGGTATTCCTTATTGGGTTTACATTGCTTTTTTTATTGGCGCAGCCTGTTCCATAACAACTGTTTTATGGTCGGTGATTAAAACTCCTGAGATACCACCTACCGATGAAGAGTTACAAAAATTAAGATCTGCGAAACATGGATTTTTTGAACCTTTCAAAGAGATTGCTTCAGCCATATCCAATATGCCAAAGGTAATGTGGCAATTAGCAGCTGTGTATTTATTTCAATGGTATGGTATGTTTTGCTACTGGCAATATGTATCGCATAGTGTCGCAAAATCTGTATGGCATACAACATCACAGGAAAACCCAACGCTTTACGGTGAAGCTGCAGGATGGGCCAGTTTATTAAATGCCACCTATAATATTGTTACATTTTTATCTGCATTTGGTCTTGCCTGGTATGCAAAAAAAATTGGAGCAAAATGGGTGCATGCTGTATGTGTTGTTCTTGCGGGAATTGGTTTGATGATATTGCCCCAGTTAAGCGACAAAAACCTGATGTTTTTACCGATGATTGGATTAGGAATAGGATGGGCCAGCATGATGGGTATTCCTTATTTATTGGTAGTGGATAAAATACCAAAGGAGCGATATGGTGTTTATATGGGTATTATAAATATGATGATTGTATTGCCTATGCTTATACAAACATTGACATTTGGATTTATTTATAAAAATATTTTAGGTCAGAATCCTGGCAATGCACTGTCATTTGCAGGAGTATTCCTCGTAATTGCAGCGTTGTTAACACTCTTAATTAAAGGAGGAAAGCCATCATCTGGTAATATTGATTTGCCGGTAAGCGGCGGTCATTAGAAGAGTAGAAAAATTACAAAAAATAAATAAAATCAATTTAATTACAACCTTTAATGCTAAGTTCAAACAATAAGGAACTGAATACTCTAAGTTCGCCGCAAACTGGCAAAGAAGGGATCCGCAATAAAATACTCTGTGTCGGCGAAGCATTAATTGATATGATTTGTACAGATAAAGGTAAATCGTTGTCAGATGGTGTAAACTTTTTGAAAAAACCCGGGGGTGCTCCAACCAATGTAGCTGCTGCTATTGCCGCATTGGGAGGATCGGTAGAGCTGGCAGCCAAAGTAGGCGCTGATCCATTTGGTAAACACCTGATTGATGTAATGCAATCCTTTGGCGTTTCTACAAAATGGATGCTGCAGGATGAAAACAATTTTACCACTTTCGCCTTTGTGTCTCTGATGGAAAATGGGGAAAGAGATTTTTTTTTCAACCGGGGTGCAGACGGGCAATTAACCCGTCAGGAAGTAGAAGATATTGATCTTAATGAATTTTCTATTATTCATTTTGGGTCGGCTACAGGCTTTTTGCCTGGTCCTCTGCAAGCAGCTTACTCGGGTCTGTTGCAAAAGGCATTACAAAAGAATATTTTAATAAGCTTTGATCCTAACTATCGCCATTTATTATTTCAAAACAATCTTAAAACTTTTATAGATCAGTCTTGGAATTTTCTTGAGTCCTGTCATTTTTTTAAGGTAAGCGATGAAGAAGCCATGCTGATTACGGGTTGTGCTGCATTGGAAGACGCGGCAGCGTTCCTATTGAAGAAAACAACGGGCATTTTCGCTATTACATTAGGTAAAGACGGAACAATGCTCGGTATAAATGGTAAAATAATGACTATTGAAAGCATACCTGTAAAACCAGTTGATACCACAGGCGCCGGTGATGCATTTGTAGGGGCCGTTTTATTCCAGTTGAGTTTTAAAAGTATTGAAGAAATTAAATCACTTTCTGATTTGGAATGGAAAAGAATAATTTATAATGGTAATAAGGCAGGTGGCCGCACCTGTGAATATTTGGGAGCTATGGAAGCCTTTAAGCATTTAAGTAATGATATATTTAACTAAGCAAAGAAATGCTCACTGATAAATTACCTATAAAAGAAAAAGAAAAGTCAGCAGCTTTCGAAAAATTATTTAATGAAAGATTTCAGCAGGGCCTGGGAGAACTGAGTAATCTGTATAATACGGTGTATGCTGCTCATCCTGATAATGCAAAAGAATTTCATCATCTGCTTGAAACAATTACTACCGCTTTTATTCAACGGTCAGAAAAACTAAATCAACGGGATATCGAAAAATTGAAAACGGAACCGGAACATTGGTTTCTTAGTAACCAGATTACGGGGATGAGTTTGTATGTAGATCGTTTTAGCAGCAACCTGGAAGGGCTTAAAAATAAGTTAGATTATTTTGATAAACTTGGTGTTAATTTTCTACACCTGATGCCGGTATTCGAAAGCCCGGCAAGTCAAAGCGATGGCGGTTATGCCGTTTCCAATTTCAGAAAAGTAGATAACCGGTTTGGTACAATAGATGATTTGAAAAATCTGCAAAATGAAATGCAGCATCGCAATATGTACCTGATGCTCGACATTGTACTCAACCATACTTCAGATCAGCATGAATGGGCATTGAAAGCAAAAGCTGGCGATAAGAAGTACCAGGATTATTTTTATTTCTATAATAACCGGCGAATACCAGACGACTATGAAAAATCAATGCCAGAAGTTTTTCCCGAAACTTCACCCGGAAATTTTACCTATGTGGCTGAGTGCACCAAATGGGTGATGACGGTTTTTCATAATTACCAGTGGGATTTAAATTTTACCAATCCCCGCGTACTTGTCGAAATGATGGATACGATTTTCTTTTATGCTAATCTGGGCGTTGATATTTTGCGGATAGATGCTCCAGCCTTTATTTGGAAGCAGATGGGTACTGGCTGCCAAAATCTGCCAATGGCACATACTTTACTTCAACTAATAAAGCAGTGTGTTCAAATTGCTGCACCGGGAATGGCATTATTGGGTGAAGCAATCGTATCTCCTGATGAGATAATGAAATATTTCGGCACAGGCGATAAAGAAGCACAGGAGTGTGACTTTGCCTATAATGCAACTCATATGGCATTACAATGGGATGCTTTAGCTACCGGCGAGACAAAAGTTATGCTGGCAGCACAAAACGAACTTTTAAAGAAACCTTATGATACTTCCTGGATTACTTACACAAGATGCCATGATGATATTGGGTTGGGATATGAAAACTATATGATCGAAGCCGCTGGTTACAATCCATTTGAACATCGCCGGTTCCTGATGAATTATTATTCTGGAAATTATGAAGGCTCCCCTGCAAAAGGGGCTTTGTTTTCTGTAAATGAAAAAACGGGTGATGCAAGAATCAGTGGTACACTGGCATCTCTTTGTGGATTAGAAGCTGCGATAGAAAGGAATGATAATACAGCAACGCAACTGGCTATCAGAAAAATTTTGCTGATGCAGGCGCATAGTTTTTTCATCGGTGGTATTCCGGTTATTTTTTATGGAGATGAAGCTGGATACACGAATGATTATTCTTATCTTCAGGACGATAGTAAAAGCTATGATAACCGATGGATGCACCGCCCATTGATTGACTGGGAAAGAAACAAACAAATACAAGTAAAAGGCACACCGGAACAAATAATATTTTCTTCTACGCAGAAATTAATAGCTATCCGTAAAAAACTGGCTATGATAGCTGATAGGAAAAATCTTACCTGGCTTACCCCGCACAATATCCATGTGGCCGGTTACCTGCGGGCATGGAATGATGACCGGGTATATTGCTTATTTAATTTTAGCGATAAAGAACAGCATCTCACCTGGTATGCCTTCAAGGAACATGGAATGAAGCCTTTAAAACTGTATGACCATTGGCAGGAAAAAAAATATACCATTAAAAATGACCATGAGTATTTCACGCTGCCACCGTATACATTTTTTATTCTTGAGACGGTGAAATAACTATTCAGTTATTCCATACTTTGCAATCAATGCAAGTAATACACCATTTGTCCATCCAAAACCATCCTGGCCGGGATATTCGCCGCCTCCAGCTTCCAGCTCAGTATCTGCTACATTATATTTTTCCATTAACTTACCAGTACGCAGGTATACATCGTTATTCAATTTTATCCATCGCTTTGCAATAGCTGTAGCCAGTTCTTTCTGGTCTGAATTGTCCAGTGCGCTTATAACCACCCACTCTAACGGAGCCCAGCCATTTGGTGCATCCCATTGTTGTTTGTTGGAAATACCTGAGGTTACTATGCCACCATCTTTTAATAAAGTCAGCTTTACCTTTGACGCAGCCGCAGCTCCATTATCATTTTGTTCATCGACTGAAGTACGTAAAAGCCATAGGGGAAAGAATGATGCGGGCGTAAACTTTCCGGTTTGTTTTTTCTTTCTCCAGTTATAATCATAATATATTTTTTCATTTGAATTATAACAATATTTCTGAATTGCTTTATATCTTTTTTCAGCTTTTGTCTTATAAAAATCACTTTTCTTATCATTGTCATGCGAATCATAAAATTCTGACAGCATCTTTTCGGTGTTATATAATAAACAGTTTAAGTCAATCGGTATTATATCTGTCGTCTCTATTGTAGATAAATCATTTTCTTCAGCCAGCCAACGGCTGCTGAAATCCCAACCGCTTTCAGCTGCAGAACGAAGGTGGTTATAAACTTTTTTATTATCTCTTTTACTTTTTGATGCTGTTGCTATATCATCTGCCCAGCTTTCCTGCCGCGGTATAAATAATTCGTCGCAATAGCGGTTAAGCATACTTCCATCGGGGAGACGAACTAATTTTTTTGAAGCTGTTCCTGTTTTAATAGTAGTATGGCCATTCATCCAGTAGTTATATTCCTTTTCTATAGCAGGGACGTAATTTTTTAATTCTTCATTTCCTGTTGCAGAACAAAAGAGCTGCACCATCAATGCAAAGAAAGGCGGCTGGCTCCGGCTCAGATAATAACTTCTATTTCCATTGGGAATATGTCCATATGTATTAATGAGGTATTTAAAATTATCCAGCATGTGCCGCATTGTTTCTGTCTCGCCGCTTTCTTTTAACCCAAGCATGGTAAAGTATGAATCCCAGTAATAAATTTCCCGGAAGCGACCACCTGGTACTATGTAAGGATACGGTAAGGCAAGCAATGAGGAGCCTTCAATCGTTTTATCCTGTTCTCTTTTCAGATTACCCCAAAGGTTCTTAATGTGTATTCTCACATCTTTCTCCAGTTGTATATAATTAAAGGCGGGTGGAGCAGGCGGCATATCAAAATTTTCTTCTACAAATTTTGATAGGGAAAACTTTATAGCTGGATTGTTTTTGATTTTTAAATAATCTGCAACAATAGCTGGTGGTTTTCTTTTCGGAACACAATCCACAAAAGTTTTATTGTCGGGAAATATGCGGTTCATTTGAACATCAACAAACAACTGACCATAGATTACATCAGGAGTTTGGATCTTCTGGCTATAAATAGTTAGATTGGTTTGTACCGCAATAAGAAAGACGAATATTTTTTTCATACTATTGTATTACTGATAAAGGTAAATGAAAGCGGCGTTCCAATTGCGCAGCAAGCCACTTTTTAAATGATTTGCAACAAAGCTTATTCTGCGCCATCAGTTCTTGCCCTTGCAATAGCATAGCCGCCTACTTTATTGCCCGTCTTCAATCCTTTTTCACAATCGCTGCGGTAGTGAATGGCTCCGTACAAACGGGATAGCGATGCTTCTTTTGCCATAGCGGTATAGTCAGCCAGCCTTGCCGGAATAATATGACCTAATATAGTAGCTGCTGCTGCACTAAAAGTTGAATGACCGGAAATATAGGCTGGAAAATTTGGCAGCCCGGTTACTGTTTTTATTCGTGCGTCCATTTGCGATGGCCGCGGATTGGAGTAAAAAGACTTTGCATCCCAACAACTAATTGCAGCATCCATCAAAGACATATTCAATAAGCCCATATTTCTGGCCCATCTTACTTCGCTGAAATTTTGTTTTACAAAATCTTCGCAGGCAACAGCATTCCAGTGCCCGGGTGGTGTATAGGTACTTACACCATCTGCCCAGAAATGTGCAATTCTTATTTGTTCCCTTGTTGGTTTTAAACTGTAGTTATAAACTTCTGCCAACTCGTCTTTGAATTGCTGCGAAGAAGTAGAAGGAGGTGCTGCCGGACGAATAGTTGTTACCATTGTTAATGAATCAAATAACCATGCTTTTACTTTTCCAAATGCAGGCAACATGGGTGGACGTTTTGGCGATTCCTGGCTTAACCAGGGAATTTCACCTCTTATAATACAATCTGTTTCTAATTGTGTCCACAAAGTTTGATTGCCTGCAGCAATAACAGCTCTGTCGCCTCTTGCTCTTGTTACAAATATTTGTGCAACAGATTTTCCTAATGCTTCGCCAGCTTCCAGCTCACTACGGATATTAGCACCGGCAATAATCCTTGCCCTTTTATGTTCTTCAGCTTTTTGTTGAATAAAGTCGTGGTCGCCGGGAAATAATAGTTTTAATATTTCTACCGCTGCCCCTTCTACTACTGCATCTTCTGATGGAAAGGAAGGAAGATCAGATTTTGGAATCAGGCAATTTATGGTGGCATCCACGGTATAAGGTGCAGCCCGATTATATAATTTTTTATAATGCCACGCAGCTACGAGAGCATCATATAGTGTAGCAGCCAGATAAGCATAGGCTCTTGCTGCGTAAGGTGGGTTAGCAAAAGGAAATAGCGGATAGGCCAATGGATTGGCAGCACTGGGACTAGGATAAGTGCCATCGGGGTTATTAACCGGCGCAACATTATGCTTTGCCACCAGTTCTCTCATTATTTCATTCCATCTTAATACAGCTCCGGCACTCCAATACTTTACTGCATTTTTTTCTGTGGAAGTCATATTAGCCTGAAAACTCTTTATTTCGTTTATTTGCACAACATAATCAGGAGAAGAAGTCGCAATAGGGGCAGGTACAGGAAACTCTGTTGGACCGGTTATTAAAATAGGTTTCCATATCCCTGCATCTATATCAAGCGATGCTGGTTGCAGGGCCGGAAACTCCATATTGCGTTCAGTAATATCTTTTGAGCAGGAGCTTGCCAGTACAAAAGCAAATAAGGCAGGTAGTATATATCTTTTTTTCATAATAAAAATTTTAAAGCGTTTTAGTATCTTTCTTTTCTTTTTTAGAAAGATCAACTACATAAAACAGGCCGGCACCAAAACTGTTTATTTGTCCCATATTTCTACCGGCAATTGTGGTAAATATATTACCTACCACAGCAAGCTGTGGCATAAAAGGCATAGGGTATTTACCATTAAAACCAATCCTTGTTGCATTCATTTTATTACTGGGGAAAGGCATATTGTTACGGGTTATATCAAAACCGCCCAGCGTAGTCCAATTGTCTAACACTAATTCGGCATATGCTCCTTTGTTGCGGTAGCCAGTTCTTACATTAAAAGACGCTGCATCGGGCATTTCTACTTCATTGCTGTAATGCATTTCTGTGGTGTAATAGGCCGTGCGGTCAATTTCAATATTACTTCTGCGGATATAAGTGCCGGAAACAGTGGCAAATAAAGAACCTCTTTGATAATCTGCCATAGCCCGGAGGGAAAGGGCTTTAGTTTCCAGCCCTATGGACATTGGTAAAAAATCAGCCGTGTAATCAGATACTGGTAACGAATAACCACCGATGGCAAAAAAGGATAAACGGCCCTGCCCGATTTTTTTACTGTAAGCTTTCCACTTTATCCAGAGAGAAAGGTCTTGTATCCCTTTCATTCCTTTTAATTGTCCGGCTGATGCTTTTGTTTTTACATACGGCAAACCAAACAGCACATTTAATTTATTGGTGATGCCATAGTTGCCCATCATGTTGTACATGGTAGTGGATACAGTTCCAAGATTTGCATTGTCTCTTTTCAGTGTTCCTTCCCAATAGTTTTTCCAGTTACTGTAACCATACATAGGGCCAATACAGAAAGCACCTTTTTCCATCATCACAGCATCTATATCTGTTTGAGCTTTGACAGGGTTTATCAGTAATAACAAAAACAAACCGCTGAATATTATTTTTATTAGCTGTTTCATTTAAATTGATTTTTTAAGTCTTAACCGCTTTATAATAAATTCTCCAAGCCTTGTTCCGGCTTCATTCCCATGATCGTTATCGAAGCGGTAGTGGATACCGCCGTATAACCTTGACATGGCTGCTTCTTTTGCCGCCAACCGAAATGACAGTATCTCCCGGCTTTTAATACCAAATTCCAGGGAGGAGGTATCCGTAAAAGATAAATTATCACCAAACCATTGTGTCATCACTTCAGCTGCTGCTGCGGAAATAGTGGCATGGCCGCTGGTATGTGATGGAAAGGGCGGTGTTTGAATATAAGGCTGCCAGTTGGCCGTTATATATTTATTAATCACCGTTTCAGGCCGCAGATAGTTACTGCGAAATTTTTCTTCCCAGCAACTAATGAAGGCATCATATAATGCAATGGCTGTTTCGGTGTAAGCCGCAACAGTTGTTGCAAAGTCTGCACCTGCTTTTTGCGCACCTATACCAACAATATTCATCCAGTGGCCTGGTGGTGAAAACTTCTTTGTAGCAAACATTACATGACCTGTTACATTCATCTTAAATGGGTTGTCATCCCAGAATTCAGCAATGTGTTTTTGCTCATCCGTCAAACTATCGCCAATTTTTTTTACTTCCATCAGGTAACGATAGTATTCATTGTTTGTATTCTTCATAGTATAGGCCGGAGCCGGGGTTGGCCGGAACTGCGAAGCACTGTCCATTATCATGGGCCTCATTTCACTCCAGTGCGGTTCTATTGCCTGTGCATACATAGGCGGTGTTGGCACCCAACGGCCTTCTTCTTCTGTTACAGTAAATTTTGATGCAGTACGCAATTGTAAGTAATTATCGTTTTTACTCCAGCGAAGAATATGATTAGCGACCGAATCAGCTACTTTCCGGGAAGCTTTTTTCATGGCACTGCTCATGTGAGCAACAGATGCCATCGAATCTAACTGGTCTACATACTGCTGCATACTTCCTTCGGGAAAAGTAACAGCTTCACCTGCTTTGCAGAAGGCTAATAGTGCAGCGTATTGTAAATCTGCACCGGTAGTGTCAATGCCCGGAAATCCAGGCAAATGTTTTATTTGTCCTGCAAGGCTTTGAAAACGGTTGTCGCCGAGTACCATCACTTCATAAGCAGCAATATTTGCATATACATAATTGCGGCTGGCAATCATCGGCGGAAAATTATTTTCCAGCACTACATTGTTCAGTTGCTTTACTGTTTTACAATACAGTAATGGGTCGCTGGTAAATTTTTTATAATCGTGTTGCTGACAGGATGTTATTAACAAACCCATCATGGCAATAGCCAGTATGCATCTCATTTTAGTAATATTAATAAGGAATAAAAAATAAATGCTGCGTTAGTATAGCAGCAAAATGTGAGAACCTCTTATGCTTCGGGAGGTTGTTCGGGGCTATGGTGAGAGCCGGAGACAATAAAATTTTCAGGATCGTTTATCTTTTGAATTGAAACGGCAACAGTTTTTTTTGTCATATCAGGAATATAGAACTCCTCACATTCGGTTATGTTATTCTTGGATACGGAATGTTTCGGACTATCAGACTTTTTTGCACCATCCGTACTTTGTAAATCGTTTGCGAGTTGAAAAAACTGGTCTCTTGCCGATTCAATCCTGTGTTTATTTTCGTTAGCAATACATTTTACAACCAGCATACCATCCTGCACTTTACGTTTTACATATTTGTAATGCTGGCCATCAACGGTAATTTCTCCATCGTAGCGTTCAAAATCCTTCCAGTCGGTTTGATAGGGTAAATCAAGGGGCACTTTCATCTCAATCAGTGCGGCTTCGTTGTAGTCATTACTGTCAATCTTTGCTTCCAGTTTGGTATCAGCCTTCTGCTGCATCCAGTTCATTACAAAGCGGTAGCCAACCCAGTTGAATACAAGAATCAATAACAGTAATATGGCAGCAGTCTTTTTCAATTAAAATAATCAGTAACAAATTAAACAATTATTTTATAATGTGAATATTTAAATTCAAACTGAAATTTTAAACAGGAAACTATTTACCCACCACAAAACTTTTCTGCGCTGGCCCAGCTATTTTGATAGTCAAACTTTTCCATTGCGGCGGTAACACAGATTTTATCTGCACAATACCTTTCGGCGTAATTTCTAACCCGCCAAAACCCATCAGTACACTTTGTATAATACCACCTGCACCGGTGGCGAAATAAGGATTGGTACCACCTTTTGTTTCTGCAATTACCCTAAAAGGGGGGTTAAGGTTGGGCACATAAGCATCTTTAAACCAATGCCATGCTTTATCCTTATCGCCCAATCTTGCATATAATAAGGAAAAGATGGCCTGTGTCATAGCCGGAGTTCCTTCATCAGGAATTTTTGTTTCGTAATACTCCAGGTCTTTACGAATTTGTTTGGGGTCGGTAATTTCTTTTAACGGGTATGATAAAAGATTTACATCGGCCTGCTTGATGCCTTCACCATTGTAAGATGCATGTTCCCTTGTAACTCCGTTATCCATTTTAAGTATCGGAATGTTATTTGACACATTCATCCAGTCTCCATCAGGAGTAATGCCTAATACTTTTGCTGCTTCAGTAGCATACTGAAGATTTACCTTTGCTGCTGCATTGGTAAAAGCATTATTGTCAACATTTTCTGCCCATTCATCAGCAGCCACCACATTTTTTATATCATATTTTCCCGTTCCATTTCTTTCTACCCGGCTTGCCCAAAAATCAGCGGTGGCTGAAAGGATCGGCCAGCCTTTTTCTTTCAACCAGTTTTTATCCTGTGTTACACAATAATAATTCCATGCGGCTATGCCAACACAGGCAGTTATATGATGCTCAAACGGGCCACTTAATGCCCACACCGGCGTTTCTTCTACACCTGTTTCTGCACTTTCCCAGGGAAACATGGCACCTTTATATCCTTTACTAAAAGCATTTCGTTTTGCTGCTTCCAATCGTTGATAACGGTATTCCATCATACTCTTTGCTAATTCAGGGTGCAATATTAGTATGGCGGGAAACATCCACAACTCAGTATCCCAGAATACATGGCCATTATAACCAAGACCACTTAAGCCCATTGGCGATGGAGACAGTGCTGTTCCTTCTCTTGTAAACGAATATAAATGGTACAACATGCTGTGAACATCCTGCTGGCTTTGTGCATCACCTTCGATAGTGATATCGCTTTTCCAGAGTTCATCCCAGGCCTTGTTATGAAAATTCAACAGCCGTTCCCGGCCTTCTAATTTTGCATAGATCGTTAATCGTTCTGCTTCATTCAATGGGTCGTCATGATGAGCAGAAGTAATAGATGAACCGGCAATAGAATAACGATAGGTTTCTCCGGCCTTTATTTTCCTGCTGAACTTCATCAGGTGCATGTTGTTATCCCACATTTCGTGAATTACTCTCGGCTCCTGGCCATGTGGTTCACTGAATAAAAATGTATTGGAAGCACACATCAGTAGTTTCCCCGTGGGGCTTTTTGCTGATGAAGTCAACAAACTGATGACAACATGCGGTCTGTCAATTTCATTATAATAATTCTGAACATCTTTTAGTGCATCCGGTGCCTCCATCACACTGCTGCTGCTGATAGTTATATCTTTTTTTGCCGTAACAGTTATGTCCATCAATACTGAAAAAGGTAACTGACGTAATGAGTAATATGTATAGGAAACAGAAGCTTTGTCAGTATACTCAAATGAAGTGGTGAAACCGGCATGCTGCATATCCAGTTCCTGTTTCAGGTTGCTGGTATTTTTATTATCAACTTTGCGTCCATCAATATCCAGCGTGGCATTCAGCAGATTAAAGCTGCGTAAAAAATTACTGACTCTTCCACGGCCATATAAATCATAAGCACCGGCCAGTACTACATCTTTTATTTTAAAAGGCTCGGGGGCAGATACAATACCAATCATTCCGTTGGCAACGGTAACGCCATAATAATTGGAAGGATCTATTTTGCTGGCAGTAATTTTCCAGGGGTCCGTTTGTGCCGAAAGATTAAGGGATAATAGCAATACAATATAGGGCGTAATTTTTTTAATGAACATGGCAACAGGTTTCGTTATAATCTTGATTATAAAGGTGATGTATAATCCGTAAAAAAAAATTCCCCAAACGTTTGCGGTTTATAATTTTTGTAAAACTGAATAAATGCAGTGAGCGCTGACCTTTTTTTGCGTTAAATTCTAACTTGTTTTATGCCTTATATTTTGATGATGGGAAATACAATTGACTAAGTATAGGGAATTACTTAGGATTTTGTAAACGATTGTACAGCTATATTGTAAAACAACTTTTGCAGATATTGCTAAGAGTTGATTACAACAGCTGCTACCGTATCCCGTGAATTAAGGAATTATCCTCTCATCTGTAATTAAACCAAAAAATCAGTAAAGCTTGCTGCAATAAGACTTAAATATAAACGAAATCGGGTTGCTTTCTCACTTCTTCTCGGTAAAACACATTAGTATTATTTTTCCAATCGAAGAAAAAATTTCGTTCAGACTTCTCTCTCCCCAGGAAATAATATTTGCTGAATGCAGCATTGCGCCTGTTTTTTTGACCTATATGATCAATAAAGCCCGGGTAGAAATAGCTGATATTAACCACCCCGTTTCTATTATTTCCCACCTCCATTTTTTTGCTAAGGCGAGCTTTAGTACAGTTGAATTGTTTTACGTTTTGTCTTGAACCTCCCGATATTTTTTAAACAGGAGGGTTTTTTCCGGATAAAGGGGAAAATTGCTTTCAATAGCCAAAATAAAATTTGGTGAAAGTTAAAATTGTACTAACATTGTGTGTTTAATACACATTCGGTCGTGTCTTTTATACATAGTATGTGTTTCAAATAGATTGCTAACATTTAATGATTGCTTATGTCCTTTCAAAAATTAATTAAGGCCGCTGGCCTTATTTTGCTCGCACTTGTAACCCAGGTGTCGTTCGCACAAAACCGGGTAATTACCGGGAAAATCACGGATTCGAAAGACGGTACAGCTATGTCGGGAGTCAATATTACCGGCAAGGGTACCCGTATCGGAGTCCAGTCCAAAGCGGATGGTACTTACAGTATTTCATTACCAGCAACAGTAAATGCTTTGAACGTTACTTCTGTTGGCTTTACCTCCCGGGAGATCTCCATTGCCGGAACAACTACGGCCGATGTGGTTCTGGAAGCCAGCAACTTTGCGTTGAATGAAGTGGTGGTGATTGGTTATGGAACGCAAAGAAGAAAAGATGTTACAGGGGCTATTTCAAAAGTTTCAGGCGAAAAACTAAATACCATTGTGTCGCCAAGTTTTGAATCTGCATTGCAGGGAAAAGCACCGGGTGTGCAGGTTTTACAGGGAAATGGACTCGCGGGTTCTGGTGCGGTGATACGTATTCGCGGTGTTGGTTCTATTTCTGCCAGTGGCGATCCCCTGTATGTAGTGGATGGCATTCCTATCATCTCTGACCAGTTTTCCCGTGGCAACGGAGGTGCAATGAATCAAAACCCTTTAGCTTCCATCAATCCATCAGATATTGAATCAATAGAAATTCTAAAAGATGCCGGTGCAACTGGTATCTACGGGTCGAGAGGAGCAAATGGTGTAATCTTAATAACAACGAAAAGAGGAAAGTCGGGGAAAATGAGGTTCAATTATTCAACACGCCTTGGAGCCGCCACTTTTGCCAAAAGACAAGAGTTTGCAAATTCTTCCGAATGGTTACAATTAAGACAAGAAGCCTGGGAAAACGATGGATTTGTAGGTGAAGCAACGCTGCCCGGCGGATATAATTATGCTACGGCCAGTCAAAATAATACAGACTGGTGGGACCTGCTAACACAAGTCGGTTTTATTAATGAGCATAATTTAAGTATGACCCAGGGTACTGATAAATTAAAAACTTTTGCTAATCTGTCTTATAGCAACAACGAAGGCTATATTAAAACAAATAGCTATCAACGGTTAAGCGCCAGGCTGAACATGGATTATAAACTCCTTGATAATTTAAAAGTATCGCTTACTTCAGGATATAACAGAGGGACCAATAAAAGAGTATCTGCTGCCTGGGATGGAGGTATTGGTGATGCCATGAGTAGTGCCCTGCCATTTTATACTCCATACAATCCTGACGGGTCTTATTTCTTAAATGGAGCTAATCCTGTTAGAAAAATACAGGAAACAAAAAGAAGGGAAATAAATGAAAGATATATCGGTGGACTTTCTTTTGAATATGAGCCGATAAAGAATTTATTTGTAAGAGCCAATGGTTCAATTGAATATATAAAAGGGCTCGACAATATTTTTGAGACAGCCAATTGGATCAACAACCCTGATTCTGGTTATGCAAAAGCATCCCCTTACTGGGGAAACAATAAGAATGGGAATGTAACGGTTAACTACCTAAAGGATATTGGTCAAAATCATAAATTCAATTTCTTGCTGGGAGTTGAAGCAAATGAATATGTTCAGCAAAGTTACCTTTTTGAAATCGGACAATTTGCAAATGAACCTTTTTGGAAAAACCCTGACGCATTTAAAAAGCGCAGAGACTTTTTTATTCAGCAAAGAGAATCACAAACACCAGCACAGGCCACTGAAAAATCTGATGGCGAGTATACTTTTAACAGCTTTTTTAGCCGCATCAACTATTCGTTCAAAGAAAAAATTGCTTTACAATTTACTGCAAGGGTAGATGGCTCTTCTAAATTCGGATCTAATAATAAGCATGGATTTTTTCCAGCAGGCTCTGCTGCCTGGACATTGAGCGAAGAAGATTTTATCAAAAAATTAAAATTCGTTAATTTCTTAAAGTTCAGAGCAAGTTTTGGAATAGTAGGGAATGCCAGCATAGGCTCCGGGAATTACTATGACAATTATAGACAAGGAGGAACTCCTTACAATGGAGGCCCAACCTTATATTTGAATAATCTCGGCAACCCTGATCTAGCGTGGGAAGAGTTACAAAACGTTGATGTTGCTATCGAGTTCGCATTATTGGGAAGTAAATTAACTGGTGAACTTGCTTATTATAATAAACAGACAACTTCAACAATATTAGGTCCGGGTCTACCCGCTTCTGTCGGGGTCCCTAATATTAACAGAAATCTCTTTGACAGCAGGGTTTTGAATGAAGGCCTTGAGCTTAGTCTTAATTACAAAATAATAAACAAGCCAACTATTAAATGGTCAGTTGGTGGAAATATTTCAAGAAACTACAATGAAGTGTTAGACTGGGAACTTGGCCCGGATGCGGTAAGTGGTGGTACTAATGATACCCGTGTGGTAGAAGGGTTGCCATTAGGGGTTAATTACCTGGTTCGCTATTTTGGAGTTGATCCCGCAGACGGTTTGCCTATCTGGCTGGATAAAAACGGTAAACAAACAAAAACGTTTTCCTTGGATCATCGTGTATTTGCCGGAAGTGTAATGCCAGATTTTATTGGCGGTTTCAATACGGCAGCAGAGTATAAAGGGTTCGATCTTTCTGTATTGTTTACTTATGTAATCGGAGGAAATATTTATGATAACTCCGGAAAGTATCAATTCATGGGTGTATCTAAAAAGAACTGGAATTTCCGGGAAGATTTCTATGACAGATGGACAAAGCCGGGTGATGTTGCAAGATATCCTCGTCTTACCACTGATGCGACCAACTATCCGGGCTTACCAAGCGAAGATCAATTTAATTCTACTATGTTCTTACATGACGCCAGCTATTTACGTTTAAGGGAATTGGCACTTGGCTATTCTGTTTCCAGAAAAACTTTAGATAAATGGAAGATTAAGTCGCTTAAGGTTTATCTGTCTGGGTCTAACTTATTAACATTTACAAAATACCCAGGTGGCGATCCGGAAATAACCAGGGACTTTGAAAACCCGCAGGATAGAAACCTTAGCCCTAATGTATCTTATCTAACTGCGCCTACACAAAAAACATTTGTGTTTGGAATTAACCTTGGATTTTAAATATTTAATAATTGCTTGTATATGAAACAATTTATCAAAATATCGTTCCTGATACTGTTGGTCTTCAGCATTAGTTCTTGTAAGAAATTCCTGGAGAGACCACCAGAAGGCCAGTTAAATGAAGAGCAAGCGCTCAAATCGGAAGCCGATTTAAAAGCTTTTTCAAATGGCATTTATACAATAATATCTGATGGGGCTTTTTATGGCGGCCGATTCCAAATAATGAATGAGTTGTTAGGGGATCATTTCCGTGATTTCTTTCAGGGGGATTACGCAGAAATATATAAAAGGCAAAACTCCATTTTTGGTGGTACCAGGGATGGATTTTATTCAAAAGGATATGAAGCGATAGCAAGAGCTAATAAAGTTTTAGCAAGGTTGGATTTGGCCACCACTCAGAAAAACCTGATTGAAGGTGAAGCAAAACTTTTCCGTGGGATAGTTACTTTTGATTTAGTAAGAACGTTTGCCCAGCCATGGGGTTATTCTGCTGATAATTCTCATTTGGGAATTCCACTAAGAACCGTACTTGATTTAACTTCAAAACCTCGTTCAACCGTTGCACAGGTATATGCTCAGGTTATTGCGGATTTGACTTCCGCCGAAGCTTTATTACCGGATGTTACTGTAAATGGTAAATTCTATTCTGCCACTAAATGGGCAGCCAAGGCTTATTTGGCAAAAGTATATTTTCAGCAAAATGATTTTGTAAATGCTTATAAATATGCAAACGAAGTAATAGGCAGCAATAAGTTTATGATGGATGCTGGTTTTACAAACAGGTTTTCATTAGGATTGAGCACTGAGGGGATATTAACAATTGCTGATGATGCAAATGGCTTTAGGCCGGCTGGAGAGCTCATTGGAGCTCTTAGATCCGATGCAGGGTTACCTAATTTTCGATTTACTGACCAGTATTATAGTGTAGCTACCGCCAGGGCAGCAGATTTGCGAAGAGCTGCGTGGTATAGCAACACTTTACACCCCGGATTTAATGTGTCAACAAAATATAATAAAACCAATTTTGCATTACCGATCGTTCATCTAACAGAGATAAAGTTAATAAGGGCAGAAGCAGGTGCAGAAACTGGCGGAGCCAACCTGGCTGTTGCAATTGGCGATATTAATCAGATTATGACAAGGGCGTATGGCGGCACTTCTTTTAATCTCCCGTTGAATGCGACTGCTGCAGCTGTAATAGCAGCATCCCGCAGCGAAAGAGAATTGGAATTAGTTGGGGAAGGAAATCGCACACAAGAAATAAAACGTATAGGAGCAAGGAATGGTACTAATGTAGATCGTCGTGGTTCTGTATGGAATTGCAACGGTTTTATACTTCAATTTCCAAAAAATGAATTAGATGCTAATACGGCATTTATTATGAACGTAGAAGGAGGTTGTTTCTAAAAAAAAACGATTGTATATGAAATGAGCCGCTGTAATGATCAACAATAAAATTTTACACGGCGAATTACATGTGTCTAAAAATTATAAAAACGAAACGCATGAAAATAATTTTGAAAACAAGTCTGCTGGTCTTTGCCGCTGCCATCTTTTTTGCGGCCTGTACCCCTGTTGAACACAAGGAACTGGGGGCGCCAAGAAATATTATGGAGTCAATATCCGGTACCTGGAAACTTACCAAAGCTATTCAGGTGGATGAAGATGCCAGCAAAAAGGGATTTCCCTTTAAAGAGTTAGATATCACTACCCTTTTTCCCTATACTAATTTTTTGCTGACATTAAACCTTACCAACGGCGGCCCCGGCACATTTACGACCACTCCCGGTTCTTCACCAAGGATTATTAAACTGGCCAGCGGCAACTGGACCGTTGATAATATTGAGTATCCAAAAGTTATTACCCTGACCAGCGGGGCTGCTAACGAAAAAGTTACACTCGGAGGATATCCGGTTGGAGCATCGAATGCCCTTAAATTGAAAGTAGAAAGAAAAGATGCCGGTACGGGCAAACTACTGATTTCTTATAGTTACGAATTTGCTAAACAATAAATGATTGCTATATGAAGAAGCTATTATATTTTATCTTACTAGTTGTTACCGGCATTACGGTAAAAGCACAGAATCCTTCTTTTTCTCCGGCGACTTTTACGGCGGAAGATGAAGTGACACTGACGATTGATGTAACCGGTACAGGAATGGCCGGCGCAGTTGAAGCCTATATCTGGATATTTTCCAACCCGGATATTGGAGGTGGTGCCGACGGTGTTACAAACGGCAACTGGACCAACTCATCTAATGCAGCAAAAATGACGGCTGCCGGTACAAATAAGTGGAGCTTTAAATTTATAGGTACCACTATGTTTGGCCAGTCCCCGGCCCAGTTAAAAAGTTTTGGTTTCCTGGTGAAGAAAAAAGACGGGTCTTCCCAATCACCCGATTATAAACCTTACTTTTTTGATCCGCTGATCTTTACGCCTACAATGTTACGGGTTTTCCCGGCTAGAGTAGGCAGTGATGATGTTGTGACCGTGAATTTTGATAAGACCTATGGAGTCACTATTAATGAACAAAGAATGACACCTGTTTCTGCAACTGTTACAGTTTTTGATGAAACCGGTGCGCAGGTAGGATCACCGTTAACCATCAACGCAAGAAGCACTGGCACCAGCATCTGGTCTGCATCCTTTATTCCTTCTGTAAGTTTTACACCGGGTGCAGGACGCAGGCTGAATAAATTCAGGTATAAGTTTAACGGAACAGTACTGGATCCCGGAGGCGTGACCACCACCGTATCTTCCTCTGAAACAGAAGTTGTTTTTACAACAATGCAGTAAATCCGTTTTGTTTAAATGTATAAATTTTAAAAGAATGAAAAATTTTATCTACATACTTTCAGCAGCAATTGTACTGCTGAGCGGTTGTAAAAAAACCGATTTTGAAGGTAATTTATCAACCGGTGAGGGCCTGGTGAATTTTAGTTTACAAACACCTTCTTCAGGGACAAAGCTGGTATTAAATGGGGGTATCCCCAATAATCCTGTTACTATAACCTGGACAGCATCCAAACCGGGATTAAATACTGCACCTACCTATAAGTGGATCGCTGCTTTAAAGACCGGCGGATCACTTGAAGCGCCAGCCCTTGAAATCGCTTCGAACAGTAGCGGTACTGCTACCGCCTTAACGCTTACACAAAAGCAAATCGATGATGCCCTGGCTGCTAAAGGTATTGCCGCAGGTGTTACTACTGATTTTATCTGGAGTGTTGTGGCCGATAATGGCAGTACAAAAGTCCAGTCTACAGATGTTTTTAATATCACCATCACCCGGATGAAGGATGGCGCCAGCCCTTTTATTTTATTAGGCCCGGTACCCACTACTGTGGCGATGGAAATAAACCCTGTATCTACTACTGACGAGATAAAATTTAACTGGACAAGATCAAAACCAGCAACGGGTGGTCCTGTTGTTACTTACAGAGTGTTATTTACCAACAATAATAATTTTACCACGCCTTTATTTTCTATTGCTTCCAATAACAATGGCGTCGACTCTTTGCTGACCGTCACGACCAAACAGATCAGCGATTCTCTGGCCACGTATGGTTATGCCGACCTGAGCGTTCAGGCTGATCTTAAATGGACTGTGGTGGCTACCTCGGGAACCTGGAAGCAGCAGGCTGATTATACCAATACCCTGTCCATTCTTCGCCAGATCAAATTTTATTTAGTAGGAAATATTACCGGTTGGGATATTAATAATCCCTGGGAAATTATCACCGATAAAAAAGCTGATCGGTTTGGCAAAGTTTTTTATACTTATGTAAAATTAAATGCAGGTGATCAGTTTAAATTTTTCAAAATAAAAGGAGACTGGGGTTCAGGGTATGGAAATAATGGTGCCAGCGGTGCAGGATTTGCTACCGGTTTTAATGTGGGAGGTAATTTCCAGATTGCTACCAGTGGTATTTATCGCCTTACACTGGATGTGGCTAACAATATTGCGTATATACAGCAAAAGCAAGTGGGTATTGTAGGACAGATGCAGAGCTGGAATCCATCCGCACCTACCTATGGTGGTTATGCGGGCCGCGATAAGTTTATTATCATTACCAATTCTGCGCCCTCTGATGAATATAAACTGCATGACGGATCTGCCGGCCCTCAATGGACATTCGGTATCAAGGATGATCGCTGGTGGGGTGATGCGACAAACGGAAATCTTGATTATGACGGGAACGGCCCGAACCTGACGGCTGGTTCTACAAGAATAAGAACGATCTGGAACGGCACTAATACACAGCAGGTAAAGTATGAGAAAAGCCCTGCAACAGAAATGCGGGTGGTAGGTGATGGTATGCAGGCCGGACCTGTATGGAACCCGGGAGGATCGCCACAAATGACCTATAGCGGAAATGGCGTTTGGACGATAACCCTGAACCTGATCGCTAATAAGGATATCAAATTCTTAGCGGGCAACGATTGGGGTGCGTTTGATTATGAAGATAACAGTGGCGGCAGTCAGGCAACAGGCACTCCGAGGTCTATCAAATGGGACGGAGGGGGTAATTTTAGAACACCAACTACTGGAGGATCTTATACTATTACGCTTAATGAGCATACACAGACAGTAACGATCAACTAAAACACGGTTGAACATACTAAGAGGGCTGCCAGTACGGGCGGCCCTTTTTGTGCGTCAGGCACGTATATCAGCTATAGGGTGCAAGTCCCGAATACGCTTTACAGTAGGGAGTATTAGCCAATAGCAAGGGTGTCCATCGTGAGGTGGAATCTGAAGGAAGCTGGCG